>JACLAC010004540.1_pt1 | contig 12876 bp, 7 predicted proteins | sample 8027881 | NCBI WGS metagenome assembly JACLAC01 (sample SAMN15725517, study PRJNA655200) | protist metagenome | isolation source: fluorescence activated cell sorting (FACS) single amplified genomes of... | place: Spain: Blaines Bay Microbial Observatory, Mediterranean Sea | collected 2016-01-19 | reverse complement strand
GCGATCGTTGCGGAGCTTAAAAAATCCAAGAAAGACTTTGCAGCATTCGAGCGCAAGGACATAAAGCACCGCGAGGATCTCAAGCACATGAAAACGACTCTAAAGAAGTTCAAGGCGGCGCAAGCGAAAGAAGAAAAGAAAGCAGAAAAATTCAAGTCGACGATGGAGGCACTTGTGTCTCAAATTCCAAAATTGAAGGAGGTTGTGGAAGCCCAGGAGAAGAAAAAGGAGGAAGCTGAGCAGGAGATGGACGCTATCTACGCATCGCTCAAAAACGAGACGCAGGGCCTAAGGGAGGAGCTTGAAAAAGTCCAAAGCGAGCTCGCGCCACTCAACGCTGAAGCAGCAGACCGCAAGAGCAGTTTGGATGTCGCTGTAAAGGAGGCAGAGTTGGTTGAGCGCAGCGTTCAGACTGCTGAGGCAAACTTGAAGGAGGCGGAATCAAAGTTGAGCACCCTTTTGCAGTCTATCGACGAACTGCCGGGTCAAATCAAGGAGACTGAGTCTGAGATAGAGGCATCCAAGAAGCGCGTCGAAGAAGTAAGGCAAGAAATTGTTTCGAGTGGAGAGGGAGAGAAGAAACTCTCCGCTGACGTCGCTGAACTTCGCACTCGCGTCGCTACGGGAAAAGCTGCGATGAAGAAGGCTGCCTCCCGCGGCGCAATGCTCTCAACAATGCTCGGCGCCACAAAGGGGGATGGGGAGCTTGCGGACGCGGGCCTCATGGGCCGTCTGGGCGATCTTGGTATCATCGAAAAGAAGTACGATGTTGCCGTCTCAACTGCCTGCGGCTCGCTTGACAATCTTGTCACCGAGACCACCTCTGGTGCCGAGGCGTGTGTCAAATTTCTAAAAAAGCACGACCTGGGCCGGAGCACCTTCATTATCATGGAGAAACTTGGCTACTTGAAGAAGAACATGAGTCCCGTCGACACGCCCGAGGGCGTTCCTCGCCTCTTTGATCTCATCGAGTGCGCGAATCCGGACCTCCGCGCCGCATTCTACTTTGCCCTCCGGGATACTCTTGTTGCCGAAGACCTCGACCAAGCCGTGCGCATCGCGTACAAGGGAGGTAAGTGCGTGTGGAGGGTCGTAACCCTCTCTGGTGATCTCATCGACACATCTGGCACAATGAGCGGGGGCGGCAATAGGAAAAAGCGAGGCGGAATGACGCTATCAACTGCCTCTGCATCATCATCAAAAGGCAAGAGCTCGCGAAAAAGCGATGCTGCTGCCCTTGTTGATGCTGATGTGAGCGCAGACGACGTCGCAAAGATGGAGGCTGATCTCAAGGCGTTGCAGCAAAAGCTTAAGGACGTCAGAAGCCACCGGCAAAAGTTAGCTCGCGAAGAGCAGCAGCTGCAAAAGAAAATTTCTAAGCTCGAGATCAGTCTCGCCAAGTTCAAGATGGAAATGGAGGCATCTGATAAGCAAGTTGCGCAGCTCGAATCGCACATCGAAGCCTTAAAGCCGCAGTGCGAGCTCTCTGAGGAGGATGCGCACGAGCTCGAAAAGCTGCGCGAGTCTATTGGACCGCTGCAGAAGGCTTACGACGAAGCCAAAACCAAGTCGTCTGCAGTTGAGCAAGAAGCTGCCAAAATTCAAGACAAAATCATGAACGCGGGTGGCCGAAGGGTGAAGAAACAGAAGAAGATATGCGAGGAGCTTTCGGAGAGTCTTGACGAGGCCATGAAAGCCGTGAACAAAGCGCAGGTTGACGCAAAGGCTGCAGAGAAGAACGCCGCGAAGGCGGAAAAGGCGAAGGTGAAAGCGGAGAAAGATTTTGCGTCTGCAGAGGCAAAAACGCAAAAACTCAAAAATGATTTCAAGGCGATCGAGGATGGCGCTCTTCAAGTCATGCAAGCTTTCAAGCAGGCAGAAAAGCAGGAGAAGGAGAAAAAATCGGTGCTGAAGAAGCTCAAAGCTGAGCTCGAGTCGCTGACAAAGCAGCAGAATCGCACAGAAAAGTATGCAGTCACGTCTGAGAATGACTTTGCAGACATTGCGATGGATCTCAAGAATGCGGAGGGCGCGCTGAAGCTCGCTGAAGACGCGATGGGAGAACTCGTAAACGAGTTTGCGGAATTTGCAGCTATGTTGCCTGCTGCGGCAACTGGGGAAGCCCTCGATGGTGAAGTGGCATCGCTGCCGATGCTGTCGAAAGAAGAGCTTGGTCGTATTAAACTCAAAACGATCAACGCTGATATTGGCGCTTTGAGGCAAGAGACCGCAAAATTGAAAAAGAATGTTAACATGGGCTCCATCGCTGAATATCTAGAGCGACAAGTGGAGTTTGAGGAAAAGGTTGCTCACCTCGACGAGGCCACCAAGCTGCGCGACGAGGCGAGGCGCGTTTGCGATGATCTGCGAAAGAAACGCCTCGATGCGTTCATGGCTGGATTTAGTACCATTACCCTCAAGCTGAAGGAGATGTATCAAATGATTACACTGGGAGGTGATGCTGAGCTTGAGCTCGTCGATTCCCTGGATCCATTTTCGGAAGGTATTGTCTTTAGCGTACGCCCACCGAAAAAGAGCTGGAAAAATATCTCGAATCTATCGGGCGGGGAAAAAACGCTCAGCTCATTGGCCCTCGTATTTGCCCTTCACCACTACAAGCCAACGCCGCTCTATGTTATGGATGAGATCGACGCTGCGCTCGACTTCAAAAATGTCTCCATTGTCGCAAATTACATCAAAGAAAGGACGAGAAACGCGCAGTTTGTCATTATCTCGCTTCGTAATAATATGTTCGAGCTAGCCGATCGGCTCGTAGGTATCTACAAGACCAACAATGCGACCAAGAGCGTGACCATAAATCCAGCAAAGATTGCCGCTCAGGCGTTTTCCGATCGAACAAACGCAAATACCACCCCAATCAATGTATAAAAAATCCTTCTCATCAAAAAAAACAAATTACATTTCATAATAAATATATTATATAAATAAATAATACATGAGGTATGCACAAACACGCGCACTGCGCAAAAGAAACATATTATTTTCGATCGTCATTATCAGTCGTTGCGGCTCTGCACTTGCTCGAGCAACTCGTTGAAATTCCTTTCCCACACACGTGTGTCCTGCGCGTGGCGATTCCGCGCGTCGTTGAGTTCCCTCAAAAGCCCCCGATTCGACTGAATGAGCGACCCGTGAGCTTCTCTCAGCATATCAAGGGCGCGTGCATTTATTGCTGATTGTTCAGCGAGCCCCCCCTCGCGCTCTTTTGTTTCTTTTTCGTCCCTTTCCTGCGCCGCAGCTATTTGCTGCCGAAGCGAAGCGATTTCGCTCAAAAGCGTTTTTACATGCTCGTTCGCTAAGCGCGCTTGCTCGTCCGCTTTCTGCTCAAGGTCAGCACGCTCGCGAGCCCACGCCCTCCGCATAGCTTGCAGGTACGGCACAAGTGACAACAAATCAACATTTTCGGTCTTTACTCCACTTTTCACGTACTCCTCGAGTTTATGCAATCTCTCTTGTACGGTGCCATCTTCAATTTTTAGACTCTGCGGCTCAACGTCATTCATTTTGTCCCGTACTGCGGCAGCAGACTGCATGATGGCGTCAACATCTTTGTTTACAACTTCAACGATTGCTTCGTCATCTGCGCAATCTTGTTTTCTGAGAGCACCATCGATACCGTCCTCTGAATTCTCATCATCATCTTCGAAATTCCACGCACTAATCGTTATATCGGCTCGCTTCGCTCGTCGCCGCTCGAACTCACCCACATCCCTTTCGTCAAGTCGCGTAATGGTAGGCAACGTTCCCAAAACAAACAGCCTGTATATTTTCGATCGTGTTACAGGGTTGAGTCGCAGGTCAAGTGATTTGAGCTTTGGTAACCTTGCAAGGAGCGCAACTTCTCCAGGGTCTTTAATTGCGTTATAGTACAGCGAAAGCCGCTCTAGGATTGCAGAAAAAGGCGCGCACACAATATCGTCGACGGTGTCAAGCTTATTGCGGGATAGGTCAAGGCTCTTCAGACGGTCAAACTTAAGCAATGAGCTCCCAAGCGCACGCAGCTTCCTCCTCTGGAGCGACAACTCGACAACGGCATAGGCCTCCTCCGACGTTTTCCCTCCACCGATGGCAGCAAGCACATATTCCTCAACAGCAGCCTCAGCTGCGGCGCCCGCTCCTTCATCGAACACCTCTCGGGGTGCCACCATTGCTTTCAAATAATAACGCTTCGTAAACGCTCAACAAAAATAATGCGTCGCATCAAAAAGACCACACGCCTCAATGTTTAATTGTTGATTCAATAATGCTCTTCCTTTTTGCTTACCTTTTTTTTTCGTTAAATACGTGAAAAGTCATTAAAAGAAAAAGAAAAAAACAGAAAAAAACAGTAATTAAAATTTGAAAATAAAATATCGTAAATATCTCTACCGACTCTATTCATTGTGAGGCTGAAAATGCGCCACAGCGATGCATCGACTAAGCGGCGCCTCGATGATTTGGATGACTGTGCGTTGCGGGCGTGGCGGGGTCCCCGGGGGACTTTTTAGTCGCTGTCATCCCCATCCCACCTTATTATTATTTATCTATTGTTGAAGGCAACTCTTATTGCAACTTACGAGGGGTATGTTGTATATTCACTACAAGTAGGATGTTGTTTGTTTCTGCAGCGCACGCGTGGTCAAGAGAATACTGACTGCAGTGCTGCGCACGCGTCATTGTTTTCGATGAAAAATATTATATGTCTCGGCCGTCCTAAGCACATTGTGTACCATTAGGTGTATTTGTGACGATTTTGTTTGAAAGTAGCAGCTGCAATTTTGGAATCGTGAGACAAACGTATTTTGCTTTCTCTTTACATATTGTGTTACTTGTTTCAACAAAATTTATTTTGACACTAATATAGTATGCGCAATCATCTTAAAATATCAGCTGCAATCGCAGCAACTTGTATTGCCTGTGTAAGTGCGCTAAGCTTAAGGACAGATATCGATTCGTACATAGAGCAGCATGCGTGCTCTTTCGCCAAACAAATGGTTCTACCAGCAAATACGCAGGATCTCTCGCACAGCACTTCCTTGTCACTTGATGGAGGTATAACGGTGGATCTTGGTACGATTTCAACAGGATATTCAAAAGTAACAGCAAACTGTGAAGTTGTTGAAGGTGGCAGTAAAGTCAACTTTGCGCTTTCAGGAACAGCGTCACTAGTCGATAGTCGTTTTCAACAAAGTGCTGAGCAACCTGTTAAAGATTTACCCACGCTCCACATACCTTACACAATGCATGTAACAGCAGATGTTTGCTTGGAAGCTGGTTACGCCACTGGGGTAAAGAATATCAAGTTTACCAAATCACCCGCTGAGCGAGTAGAGATGGCTGCAGCGAAGTGGTCGACGGATGATGGCCCCGCGACGTATCCCCCGCACCTTCTCGAGTGGGGAGAAAAACGACTCACCACTTACCTCAAAGAAGTATACGAAGTCATTATATTTCCTCACTTTGCCACAGGGAGTGACACCTACGGCAAATGCTACAACGATCTCATCTCGACCACTGTGTAAATAATAAATGAGAAATGAGTGCAGCGGAAAACAAAATAAAAAATAACGATTTGTTAATTAATGTATCAACATGCGCGAGCTGGCGATAATATATATATTAATAATAATAAACGATTGTCGCTTTGCTTATTATTACATTATTGCACTTGCTGCTTATTTAATTTTATACGTTGCATTCTTTCAAACCTTTTTGGGTGACGACGATGGGTGCTGCAGTTATGTGCAGGGTGCACGGCGGCGTTTTCATGCATCATATATCATATCACACCACATAATTTTTCCGGGAGCGGACTTTAATTTGGGCAAACTCCGAAAGCCAAATCTGAAATGAAGGGTGCCGCAACGTCGTCGACGACTTCATTCACGTACTTCATGATGCCGTTATTGATTTCGTCGGAAATTTTTTCTGCCGTCTCGGTTGACTTTCCGTTGATAGTCGGATCGCCAAGAGTAAACTCTGGGTTTTTGAAATCGTGAACGCCTGTTGGCACAAATAATAATGATTTGCATAGACTTGCTTCTATAGAAACAGTGTATGGTATGTCCACGACTGGGATTGATATGTCCTTCTTCATGACGTTGACTGAGCCGTGCTCGTACGCTATTGAGCCTACAAGAGTAAGCTCAACCTCGCCACCATTCTCTTTGCAGCTTGAGATTTTGAGATCTTTTATCTTAACATCTCCCCCATCTATGTTTGCGCTTAAAAGTCCTACTTTTATTTCTTTATCGGGAACGTTGTACGTTTTGCCTGGAATGGATATTGGTAGCGCTTGCACGATTTCACAGGTCGTTTTGGTTAACGCCTTGGTTATAGTTTCGGTTAAAGGAGAAAGGAAAGCTAAAGGATCAAACTCCTCTGCCCCCTTCAAACGCACGCCGCTGCAAATTGTTGCAGTTGCTACCAACAAAAGAGCCGATACTTTCATTTCCCTTTTGAACTATATAGAATACTTCTTACTCGTAGTAAGTGGTGTGTATTCTGGGCATTTTAAAGTTGATATTGTATTCAGAATATTATCTATATTTGTTGAAGAACAAAACAACTTGAATTGCAACTGCATAAATAGTTGTATGAAATAATGATGCTACGAAGCACAAGTTAAACAACGTCGACGTGCACACACACATACGCACCGAGCAACAAAACATTATTGATTGCGTTATCAATGCAACCTGCTGCAACATTGCATTGTAAACGGAGTGTTGATTATTGTGGAGTATAAATGTTGTCAAGTGTAGTGTGCGAGTAGTTACTTTGTTAAGTAACATAGTATGTAGTATGGGTAAATGCATATGTTATTATCAATACTGCGCATAGCAGTACCTTAGTATGTACTATATGTTATGTTAGTATTATTAGTTATTACAGCAGCAGTATGAAATATACGCCAAAAAAAATATTTCATATTTCCGTTAAATATTTATCCTTTCGGATTTGTTGTATGTAAATATATCATAATAAAATAAAATAAATAAAAATAATAAAATAACCAGTTGACGCAATGATGGATGTACGATGCACGGACAAGACGAGAGCGTTTGCAATTATTACTAAGACCGCCATCGCTTTCTGGATACATCAACTCGTTGCAGATATGCGTTTTGCGCACTGCTTTTTGAAGCATTTATTTAATACATGCATAGATCAGTAAAACTTTATTAGTGTTTTTTTTAATAAGTATTGCAGGGCGCATCGAAGCGGCTCCTCGCTAACGGTATATATATATATATATATATAAGAAATGCGCGCGGGTTCTGCGTCGTCGGGCGGACGGAAAAGAAGCGGCGTGAAGAAGGCGCAATCAAATGCAGTCGAAGCGGACAGCGCAGCTGGCTTTCCTGCAAAGCGGAAAAGTAAACGGGTTATTGCCGTCAACGTTGTTGATTGTAAGTATGAGTCGGTTCGCCAGGTCGTTCGAGCGCGCGGTTGGAAGTTGATCGAGGAAGACGATGACGTCGACGGTGATGAGGATTGGAATGTGTATTGGATAGACACAAGCGTGTCTTCTGAGCGTGTGATGAGGATGAAACCGTATCAGCGGATCAACCACTTTCCTATGATGTCTACACTAGCTCGTAAAGGAGGTCTCGGGAAGAACTTAACGCGCCTCCAAAACATGTTTAAGGAGGATTATCGATTCTTTCCCCGCACTTGGGTGCTTCCTCGCGAATGGAACAGCTTTAAGAAGCAATTCACGTCGAAGCGCAACAAGACATTCATCGTCAAGCCAGATGCCTCGTGCCAAGGAAAGGGTATCTTTTTGACCCGGACATATGAAAATGTGAGCAAAACAGAATTGCAGGTCGCGCAGCGTTATTTGCACAAGCCTCTTCTTATTGACGGTTGCAAGTTTGATATGCGCATATACGTCATTGTGACGTCGTGTGATCCTCTGCGCGTATTTATGTACGAGGACGGACTTGTAAGGATATGCACACACGAGTACGTTGATCCCACCAAAAGTAATCTCGAGGATCTGTGCATGCATTTGACAAACTACTCTATCAATAAGCACAGCGAGGACTTTGTATTTAATACAGACTCTGAAAACGATGGCATCGGTAATAAGAGGAGCATGGTATGGTTCAGGCGATGGCTTGCTGAAGAAGGACATGATCCGAGCCTGCTGGACGCCCGCATTGACGATCTTGTTGTTAAATCTCTTATATCTGTCCAGCCTATTCTCGCGCATACGTATCGCACGTGCCAGGCGCGCGATACAGGAGATCCGAAACCTTCTTGCTGCTTTGAAATCCTCGGTTTTGACATACTTGTAGATCGCAAGCTCAAGCCCTGGCTTATTGAAGTGAACCACTCGCCCAGTTTTACATGCGATACGCCACTGGATGCGTCCATCAAGCACGGTCTCATCGATCGTACGCTATCGCTCCTAAACGTGAACTCTTCCGACAAACGCCGAGCCGCAGCGCGCCGTTCCGCTGACTCAAAACGCCGTTTGTATGGCAGCGGTGATTCTGCCCTAACGCACCGTGCGTCTACTGCAGACGCCAATGAAAAGATGCTAAAAAAGAGGGAAAAACATGAGCGAAAGCAAACTGCTGATGGGGTGGTGCGAAGGATTTACCCTTTAGATCCTCGTTCAGAGGATCGATACGGGATAAAACCCGTCACAACTATGCGTCGTTACGCTGAATTCCTTGCAGCTGCTTCAACAAGTTTTGACGAATCAGCAACGACGGGTGGCGCAATGCAACGCATGCGCCGTAATGTAATGGCTTCTGAGCCTACGTCTCCAAGTCAAGGAAGCCCGCGGCCGATGCAAGGAGCAAATGCAGATATGAATGATCAGCCGATCTTGGATGGTAAGTTGAGCCCATCATCATATTTGCTGCAGTGTTCCGAGGAAAATCAAAGTCGCAGCTTAACATCCGTTGATAAAAATGTTGTCAACGGCAAGGATAGTCCTTCCTTTGCTGATTGGGTAGACGCTGTTGATGATTTGATTAATACATCGTCGTCGCATCGCGGGCATCGGGCGCAAAAGCGATCCCATCGAAAAGGAACCAGCGACCTTAAAAAAAAGAACGTCCCATCAAAGGTTCCTCAATCGACTTCGTCTCGCGCACGACGCGGTAAACCCTACGAAAGCAGAAGCAGAAGCGCTGCAGCTGCGGCAGCAAGAAAGCGAGTTGCCAACAGGGGAACGCGCACAAGCGCGCGGCGTGAAGGCACGAAATCGCCTCTGCAGCCATCGCCCCCTCGCCGTCGTTCTGCAAGTTCGGATTTCATGCTCAAAGGTACGCGGGCCGAACCAAGGACGAGAGCGCTATCAATCCAACGGATGTCCATTGATCCACTTCTTGCAGCGTCCATCCCGCGCAATTTTTCAAGAAAAAAGGTGAAAAAACCAAGATCTGCAAAAATGCGCAGGGCGCGCGGCGCTTCCGTCAATCGAACATCCCGCGCGATGGGAGGAAACCATTGGACAAAACCCCTCTCATTTGCTGCCACTCAATACACGCAAAAGCATGAGACGTACAACTCCAAGCTCAAGATAGCGTACGACGGCATTATGATGTAGTGGGACGTCCAAAAATTATATATTTATAAACATTGATGAAATAATAAGATACCGTTATAATTGTATTAACCGCTAATGTCTTGTCGCGTGCCCTCTTCTCGGCATTTCGCGAATGGATGATAAAACTATTTATTTATTTATCCATTAGTGTTGAATGGTTCGAGGCAAGCAGCGGCACCCAGTCGGCAATTGGAGGCGAATGGAGCGCATTTTATTTCTGTTGTCAAGTGAATGTACTTTGCAACAAACTAAATAGAACGAATTCAGGCATCCAGCACGGCGACGCAAGAAGTTTTCGCGTGCACGAACGAAGCAAGTGGTATCGAAGAAGAAGGTTACATTATATTATTTCTTTACGTTTTTCTAGAAGGATTATTGTTGAAGAAGGTATGGACGAGCGCGCGCTCAAGAAAGCCCGCGTAGAGGGTATTGGTGGAGGAGGGAAAGATGAAATAAGCAAGTCGTTTGCAGCGTCGATTATGAACGATATGATGGACGATGACGACGAGGAGGACATCGACTATGCGGATTTCGCGCTTGACGGAGATCTTTCGTACAATAAAAGCAAGAGTGTTGACGAAAACAAAGAAGAAACAAAGGAAGCTCAGCGTGTCGTGGTCCATTTTGCAACCATGGATGGTGAAGCTGTGGGACCAAGGATGGATATCCCTGTCAACTCTTCCACGCAGCAGCTCGAAAAGGTAGTAAATGAGCTCCTTAATAACGATGAAAAGGTACCATATGCGCTCTACATGCACGATGGGGATGTTGCATCCCTCAGCAGTGCAAAAGAAGATAGTATGAAGGAGCTTACAATGTCTCTGGAAGAGGCGATGAAAGCGCGAGGCAATATGAGTGCGGAATCCATTATTACCCTTCGATTTCAGCCGCTCTCGCTCTACAAGGTGCAGCCCGTGACGAGGTGCACAGACACCCTTCCAGGTCACACAGATGCAATATTGCACGTTTCGTTCAGTCCAGATGGCACGCAGCTTGCGAGTGGCGGGGGCGATACAACTGTTAGATTTTGGGATGTCCAAACGTGCACGCCTCTCCACGTGTGCAAGGGTCACAAGCATCATGTGCTTTGCACTGCATGGGCGCCGGATGGCAAGCGTTTTGCAAGTGGCGACAAGACGGGCGAAATCCGATTGTGGGATTCGCAAAAGGGGAATATGGTTGGCAGGCCGATGAAATCGCATCGCAAGTGGATCACGTCACTCTCGTGGGAACCCCTGCATGCAAATGGTGCCTGCGAGAGGCTCATCAGCGGCTCGAAGGACGGCACTGCGCGTATATGGAACGTGCGACTCGGAAGGTCCATGCACACCCTTACGGGGCACACCGATAGCGTCGAGTGTGTCAAGTGGGGAGGTGAGGGTCTCGTGTACACAGCATCCCGCGACCGCACCATCATGGTGTGGGCTGTTGGTTCTACAGGCTCCCCAAAATTGGTGCGGACCCTCAAGGGCCACGCGCACCGCATTAACGCCCTTGCTCTTTCAACAGACTATCTCTGCCGAACAGGCGTCTTTGAGTACGGTGCTGGTGGCAACGTTGCAGCGGACGGCAAGCCTACGCAAAAGGCAGCTTTGGAGCGGTATAATAAGGCGAAGAAGGAATTTGGAACCTCAATGCCCTTCGAGCGCATGGTGTCGTGCTCAGACGACTACACTCTATTTTTCTGGCATCCTACGACCGAAAAGAAGCCCCTCCTCAGGATGACTGGACACGTTCAGGCCGTCACCCATCTGAGTTTTTCTCCCGACGGGCGATACATCGCTAGTGCTGGTTTTGATAAAAAAGTAAAGATATGGGATGGGCGGAGTGGAAAGTTCATCTCGACGCTCCACGGCCACGTCGGCCATGTGTATATGGTGTGCTGGGCTCCCGATAGCCGCCTTTTAGCAACCGCATCGAAAGACAGCACGGTAAAAGTGTGGGAGGCTCGCAATCCCAAAAAGGCAAAGCATACGCTCAGCGGCCACGCTGACGAGGTGTACGCGCTTGATTGGAGTCCCAACGGCCGCATTGTTGCAACCGGAAGCAAGGATAGACTTCTCAAGATATGGAAGAATTAAAAAAAGAAAAATATTATTTTTTTAAAAAAATATTTAGTTAAATATTTTATATATTATATTTAGGGGATATTTTATGTACACAGCATGTTGCTTTAACTTAAAAAACAATGTTCAGCGAATAAAGGGAATACCCACCGCCGTTTTGGCGCGATACGCGGGGTACTCGTCTGGAAAAAAGCGCTCAAGGCATTGTTCCTCATGCGGAATGCGATCCGCAAAGAACTTCCAAGAGGCTGCAAAGTACGCGACGAGGCACACGGGATTGGCGAGGAGCACCTGGGTACCAACGCTCCACCAAAACCACCCAAAGTACGAAGGATGGCGCAGATACGTGTACAGACCATTTGTGACGAGTCGGTGCTCTCGCTGCTTTTGATTGGATACTTGGTGGGTGAAATTTGATTTGGCAGTTGCCATAGCAGTTGTGCGGATGATTTGGCCAGCTGTCACCATCAGGGCCCCGACGACAAGAGTAACCCACGATGACTTTAACGAAGGAAATGCCCACGCTTCGACAGCAAACTCTACCCAGGCTGCCATTGCAGCAATCTTGTATGCGGAGCTGTGGTTGAGGAGAAAGCTTTCAGCGGTTGCTGTGCGCGGATTGTACGCGGCAGTAAGAACAAACTCTAGGGTGTGAAATGTTACCATAGATATGCCGTAGTACGACCATCGAAGGAGAAGCGGAGAAACCGTCGAGGCGATGCACACGCCATACGCGGCAAGGCATGCGTGGAGCGTGCCTAGGGCGCCTAAAAACCCTGCGCACGCAGCAATTCGTCCAAATCCAATGGGACTTTCGCTGAAATGGGGACTAGCCTTTCCGTGACCATATTCAACGATGGAGCCGATGAAGCGCATGTGGGGCATCAGCTCATGAACCGAAGACGTGGGGTATCCCGGCGGATACACGTACGTAATACCTTTCACATCAATGCGAGGTCTTTTGGGCGTTTGGGGAGACGGAGACCCTTCTGCTGGTTCCTGTTCTGCGGAGGACATTCTATGCTTTTATCAGATACAGTTTGTATGCTTTAAAAATAAAAATAAAAATAAAATCAGTCGATCAAGCCATAAGATAGACAACTTATTATACCTCAAACGAAAAAATATAAATATATAAACAGGTGAGCACTTGGTGCATAAATTATTTAATAACGAAACAAAGGGAGAAATAGCATGCGTGCGTTCAAATTGCATCAATCCTTTTTTTTTCCGGATTTCGCC
>JACLAC010016329.1_pt1 | contig 12877 bp, 7 predicted proteins | sample 8027881 | NCBI WGS metagenome assembly JACLAC01 (sample SAMN15725517, study PRJNA655200) | protist metagenome | isolation source: fluorescence activated cell sorting (FACS) single amplified genomes of... | place: Spain: Blaines Bay Microbial Observatory, Mediterranean Sea | collected 2016-01-19 | reverse complement strand
TGTGCGTACTATTCAGACGGGTGATTATCTTTTCGTTCTTTTTTTGTGTTTAACAGAAACCGTCCGTCCTTCCTTCCTTCCCTCCTTCCCTCAACAACCATGTCCGACGACGAGGAGCAGGACTTTGCTCGTAACCGGCGGGCCTCGTTCGGGGCTCGTGAGATCGATATTGCCGCGAAAGACTTCTCCCTTTACTTTAAGGCGGGGAGCACGGAGTTCACCGCGCTGAGGGCGGCCGCCATCAAGGGCGAGCTCAGGCACTCCAAGGTGCGCTCGATCTCGTGGAAGCTCTTTCTGGGCGTCCTCCCCAGCGACGAGCCCCCCGAAGCCTGGCAAGGCGCCCTGGACGAAAAGCGAAGAAAGTACGCCGAGCTCATGCAAGAGTACAAGACGGACCCGACGCAAGCAGAGGACGACGACCCACTGTCGGCCATGAGCGACCCACTGAGCCAGGGGGAGGACACCCCGTGGCAAAAGTACTACGCAGAGCAAGAGCTGTTGAAAGAAATAGAAAAGGACATGGAACGCCTGTACCCGGAGGGCTGCGACAACTTTTTTGAGGACGCGAACGTTCGCTCGTACATGTCCAACGTCCTGTTCCTGTGGTCTCGGATGCACCCAGAAACTTCCTACCGGCAGGGTATGCACGAAATTCTTGCCCCCTTGGTGTTTCAAATGGAGTGGGACTGCCTGAAGGACGACGCCGCCGGGAGCGGCGGGGAGTTCGACTCGTTGATCCGGTCCCTGCTGGACACAGAGAACATCGAGGCGGACGCCTTCTGGTGCTTTGTCACCATCATGGACGACATGGAGTCCATGTTTGCGGTCAAGTCGCAGGACTTCAAGGCGCTGGCGCGGCAGCGGCAGCAGGAGCGAGCGCTGGGAAAGATGAACCAGCGGCGGGTGCGGCGTTCCAACTCGGAGGTCGCCAACGAAAAGATTGCGGCGGTGGAGAACGACCCGACCCTTACCCCGGTCCTTCGGTCCTGCAACCGCATTCACCACCAACTGCTCCACAAGGCCGATCCCGAGCTGCACAAGCGCTTGGCCGGGATGGACATCGAGCCGCAGCTCTACGCCATGGCCTGGGTACGACTGATGTTCGGGCGGCAGTTTCATATCGAGGACGTCATGTGCCTGTGGGACGGTATCTTCGCCGCGCAGTCGAGCGTTGGGGGCACCAGCCCGTCCGCCTCGGAGCGGGAGGACAAGATCGTGGAGATTGTCGAGTACGTCGGGGTGGCCATGGTGATATTTGTGCGAGAATTTTTGATGTCGCAGGACGAAAGTTACCGGTGCCTGCAACGCCTGATGAAATACCCCCCCGTCGAGGACGTCATGGTCCTGCTTGACCGAGGGCTGGAGATCAGGGCCGACCCTGCAAAGGTGTACGCCCCCAAGCCCAGGGCGGTTGTCGCGGCGCCGGCGGCCCAGCCGCAACGGCGCGCACGGGCGGCGCCGACGGCCCGTTCGTTTGCCGTGGGAAAGGTGAAAGGAATTGTATCGAACGTGGTGGAAAAAGTGGGCGCCGTCGCCGACGAGGCGCTCAGCTTCAAAGACATTTTTGGGGACATGAAGTCGACGATGACGAGGTCGTCAGGCACGGACAGCGCCCGCGGGCCGCCCCCCGCCGCGGCGGCCCCGGCGGCCCCCGCGCCGGTCGTGCCAGTGCCCCAGAAGAGCACGAAGCGGACCGCGTCCCCCACGCTTAGCCGAAAGCCTTTTCCGACCCTGAAACTGGTGTACTTTGACATCCCGGGAAAGGGAGAGCCAATTCGCCTTGCGCTGACGTACCTGGGCATCCCGTTCGAGGACTACCGCGTCAAGGACCGCGCGGAGTTCCACTCCATGCGGGACTCTGGGGAGCTCATGTTCGGCCAGCTGCCTGCACTTTTCGTCAACGGGAAAGTGCTGAACCAGTCGGCGGCTATTCTCCGCTTCATTGGGCGTCTGGCGCTGGACTACGGGACGAGCAACCAGCTGTACCCCTCCAACATGATCCGCGGGGCACGGGTCGACGCGGTCATGGACCAAGAAGCGGACGCCTTTGCAGGCTTGCGGGTGTCAAAGTACAAAGAGCGTTTTGGGTTCTCGCCGTCGTTTTTCACGGAAGAGGTTGCGCAAGAGTTACAGAAAACAATAAATAGCGAGATCATCCCGCGGCACTTTCGAAGCCTGGAGAAGATACTAGTCGAGGGTGGGACGGGGTGGATGGCAGGAACGAACGGTCCGTCCATCGCGGACTTTTTTTGGGCACCGTCCCTCAAGGCTTGCCAGACCGGTTGGACAGGGGACAGCACAGTGTTGTCCGGCTTCCCGAAGCTGGAAGAGTTTATGGGCCGGTTCTACGGCATCCCCCAAGTAAAGAACTATTATTACGAGCGGGACCAGGGCGATTCGATATAGAGAAAAAAAGTTATTTTTGCGTCATAAAGGGAAAGTTCTGTTATGACATGTGTTCATTTGCGCAAGGGGGTCAAATTTGGACAATGCTCTGTTTTAGTTTTCAAAAAATTATTTTTTAAACACAACTTTCTTCAAATCAAAAAAATCTAAAATTTTCTTATCTTAAACTCAATGCCGCGCGACCGTGTCTTTTTTTACTACTTCGTAGTCGTACGAAATAAGAAGTATGCATACTTACAAGAAAACTGACTCACAAAATCTATTCCTCCACTCTTCTAAGAAATTATGAAAAACAAATTGTATTATCTAATTATCATATAAAAAACAAATTCTATAAAAAAACAAATTATATCATTAATTTTTTTCATATATATTACATTCTTAATTTTTAGAAAAAGTTCTCAACGCTGTTTTTCTCTCTCTCACACAGGCCGCGGAAAACGCTGTCGTAGAATTCACCCCCAAAGTATTGCCGCCACCACCCACATTGTTGCGCTATTTGCGTTGCCTCGTTCCCGAGAGCATGGGACACGTACACTTTGACGCCACGGGCGAAGCGAGCCTTACTCTCATCGTCGAACAGAAGCGGTATACTGTGACTGATAGCGTTGATACATGCAGCGCCCCATAGCGCCATGGCATTTTCGCCCCGGTAGGACTCCAAAACGTCCAGCGCGGTGGTGCACGTTGGGTCTATCTCCAACACCTCGATGGCGAGGCCGACGGTTCGGGTTTTCGATGGACGGTACCGCTTCAGAATCTTTAAAGCCACCAGCAAGGAGCCAAAGTCTTTGCACTTGTGTGTTATTCTAATGTCCTTGGACAGCTCCAGTAGGTCCTTCTTCTCACCGAGGCAAAGTTCTTGCAACGCCGGGCAGCACGTTCTCGAATTTTGCGTCGGGGAAGCTGCCCAAGCCTTTCGCAGCAACGCTTCGGCCTCTGCACGGAGTTGCTCCCACTCCGAAGGCGCGGATGGCGGGTCGTGGCGGAGCATGGCGACCATGGACGTCAAACTTGCGCATTCTTTCCCCGGAAAGCACCGCTTGTACTCGGCAACGAAGGACTGCAAAAATTCACGGTAGATCACCATGGCGCACGCGAGCAGCACGACTGGGTCCGAGTCTTTCTGTGAAATGTTGCGGGCTTCGCTCAATATTTGACCGCGATCCATTACTTTGTCCAATGCCGCAAACAACTCAACGATGGCAAAACTCCGGTAGTGCTTCGGGAGGGCGCCGCCCAGGGCCAGGTTCATCCTCAAGAACTGGATGACATGGTTTGTGTTTCCAGCCTCCAGAAAAGCCTCGTACTGCGCGACAAAAATCTGAAACGGCAGAATTCTGCCAGGCACCACGAGCTTAGAGTACAATTTCAAACACTTGACCGTAGCCTCGTAGTTCTTTCCCGCCGCGGCCAACGACGTCGCCTGGACGACAAGGTTTCTGTAGTGGTCGGCTACCGTGTTAGGCTTCTTGTCCACCCTGTTGCTCTGCAGCCCCAGCCTGTACATGTCAACGCCAAGGTACCGGTTCCGCCGACTGCAATACTTTAGAATTTCTATTCTATCAAAAAATTCACCGACAATAGGGTCGTTCTCTAGCCTGGCCAACGCCACTGCCGACGGCATTTCTCCGCGTTTCACGACCTCGTTTATTCTCCCGGTCACTCGCTCGTAGGCCAAAGACCGGTGCCCTCTATCAAACCTTTTGACAAACGTACCTTCCTTGATCATTTCCGCACGCTCGTGGCGCCCAATATAATTTCGGTGGATGGTACAAAAACCATAGTTATTGGGTTGCTTTCGCCGCGGACAAAACGGTATTTTGCACCGATAATGTTCCCGCCGCGGGGAAGTCTGCTTTCGCCGCTGCCTCGACGACCCCACAAATTCCACATCAAACATGGCGAACGGTGTTCAGGAAGGAGCACGTCGCACTACTGCCCTCTCTCTAAATAAAGACCAAGTTCAAATCGATTGATTTTGTAGATAGTACAAGAATAAAGAAAATGGATCGAAACGTTTGTTATGGGGTAATATTTTTAATCGAATCATTGACCTTATTTTCTTCATTCATAAATTTTTCAACCACCACCTAATAATTTTAATAAATATAAATAAATTAATAATAAAAAATCGTATTTTATTATTAGTCGTCTAAATTACAAAAGGCCAACTTTGATTTTGAACATAAACACAGCATGGATTATTATCGATAACAGAAGAAGAATCAAATAATCAAGAAAAAAAAGTTGGCCGGATAGCGTGAATTCTACTGTAGTAGAAATGTGTTTAGTTCTTAGAATTCTTAAACGATTGTCTCTTTCTTAAATCAAATAACCGGTAGTAAAGAAAAGATTACACACAACAGCAGCACATAAGATTGTGCGGTCAAGGCAATGGCCGTAAACTATACGAATCGAACTTTTGCGCACCAGCCTAATCTCCCAAGGTTGCCGGTTCCAACGTTAGAAGAAACGGTTGAACTTTTTTTGGAGTCTGTGCTTCCTTTTGTTGTTACGGAAGAAGACAAGGCGCAGTTCAAAGTGACTCAGCAGCATGCAAAGGAGCTGCTAACGAACCGGTCGTGCTTGGAACGCCAACAATTTTTGAAACGGTTCTCTCGTGGCGCGGACGTCTACAACTGGCTGTCCAATGGGGATGACCGCGACGTTTGGATCAGGGCGGCGTACCACTCGTGGGCGGACACCCCGTTGCCTTGCTATTCCAATGTATGCGGTTGGATGGACTTGGCGCACATCGACCGCTTGGACCAGTGTTTTTCTGCAGCAGCATCGACGTATGGGTACCTGGCGTACAAACAAAAGTTAGACCGGGGAGAGATTCCCGCAGCGGGAAGGAAGGGATCACCACAGGACATGTTTCAATACACGAGGATTTTTGGGACGACGCGCGTTCCTGATTTGCAGTGCGACTACTTCGTGCAATCCTCAGCATCAACGCACATCGTCGTATTTTGTCGGAACGCTGCGTACATGGTCCAAGTCAGTAGCCACGACAACGGTTCGATTGGGCTTCATGACTTGGACACTATTTACCGGTTCATTTTGTCAGAGGCTCCCATCGGCTCCCATGCTGTTGGAGCATTGACGGGTTTGCCCAGAAAAGAGTGGGCACGATTGCGACAATGTATCATGGAGAAGGGCGACAAGCATAGGATTGCTATTGGGACGATCGAAGGGGCGATCATGGTTGTAAATTTGGACTCCAGCGACGGCCCAGAGGATTGGAACTCCATGTGTCGGCGAGCATTGCACTATACAGGAGAAAACAGGTGGTATGACAAGTCTTTCCAGTTGATTGTCAACTCCCACGGGCAAATTTCAGTGAACGTGGAGCACTCTTGGGCAGAGGCATCGGTGCTTCTGGGCATTCATTCGACCTTCGTTGCAGATGCTGTCAACAAGGCTTATGAAGTACGCAAAACAGAGGACGGCAAGGGAGGCACTAACGTTCTTGGGGCGGCAGAGACGCTCCGTAGGTGGTCCGTTCGACCGTTGGAAAGCCTACAGGACGTAGACCAAAATATTTGCCAAGCAATCAGACGCTCCGAGGAAATGCTACGGCAATTGAACAGCCAAAGCGACATAGAGATTTGCCGGAGTTTCGGGTGGCCTGTGAAAAAATTGAAGGAGTTGAACGTAAGCCCTGACAGTGCATTGCAGGCAGCGATTGCTTTGGCCTTTTATCGTCTGTTCGGTCGCCTCGCGGCCACTTACGAGACGGTGACATTGACAAAATTTCGTCGGGGGAGGACGGAAACGTGCCGCCCTGCCAGCAAAGAGATGAAGGCATTCTGCGACGCAATGGTAGCATTCGACAGATCTGGCCGATCGTTTAAATCGATGGAAGCGGAACATCGGAAGACCATTATGAACTCCTTTCGTGCCGCAGCACAGGCGCACATTGGGTACGTGAAAAAAGCGTCGTCTGGCAGAGGAGTAGACCGCCATTTGCTGGCACTGCGTGCTCCCCTCGGGTTTCTTTCAAACCCTAACGAAGCCGAAAAGGCCCCAGGCCCGACGGTGTCCCCCCTGTGGAACGACCCCCTCTTTCTAAAGTCTCAGTCGTGGGAATTGTCCACCAGCAATAACTCATACTTGGTCCAAGGTTGCGGGTGCTTTGGCACGGTAAACCCGAACGGCTTTGGGGTGGGGTACCTCACCACTCCTGCAGCGACATATTTTGCAATCGAGAGTAAAAATGATAGTTCCTTACAAACTACCAGCAAGCAATTTGCACAAGCTTGCACAAAGTCTCTCGGCGACATTCATAAATTGTTTGGAATAACGCCCGTCGACATGGTCCGATTTAAATGCAGAATATGACAAGCATTATTGTATCCCAGAGTGTGTAAAAATTTGGATTGACCAGATTGCGCGTTGCGTCACAGCAAACCTGTCAGCATTCAAGAGAGAGGGGGACAGTACTCAATTCTTTTTTGGTCCTCGTTCAAATTTTCAAAACATGATTACTAATCATCCCCTCGGTGATTGACAGACAACCAACAACGAAACAAAATTTCAGAATCAAGTTAGGATTAGGGTATGAGGAAGCTAAATTTAATTATGCTTACTTAGACTAAATATATAACAGCCAATTTTCTTGTTTTTGATTAACATACTATTTCAGTTATAAATACAAATTATATTTCATTCTATTTCAGTTAAATTAATATATACTTTAATATATTTACAGGCGGGACTTTCTTAAGTCGCGTTAGGTCAGGTAATTTTTAAAAAAAAGGAAGTATTTTCCGTGCTTTCATTTTCTGCACGACTACAAACTCTTAGCACCTCAACATTTTGAGTTGAAGAGCCTTTAACAGTCGCCCCCAATGTCTCCGCAATGAAACACATCAGTCATAAAATATTTGGCAGCGAGAAGGAACAGGGCCCCGCCTCCCACGTCCAGAAATGTTTGTGCCAATGGAGCACTAATGAGTGCGGGATCAAACTTGGTATATCGTTTGATGAATATGGGCAAACCGACACTGATCATTGCAGCCAAGGTGCAAGTGATGCTGAGCGACGCGGTCACCGTCACTGGTAGGTACAGACAAATGTTTCCGTCTTCGAGATATTGAGATACCAAAGCATAACTAAACGTTGCGGCAAGAACAACCGTAATGATCAGGAAGCAGACGAGCCCCTCATGCCGTATGTACTGATTCAGAAGTGGGTGACCCATGCCCATATTCTTGCTGGACAGTGCTCGAACAAATACAGTCGACGATTGCGCAGCTATGTTGCCCCCACTCCCTATTATTAGGGTCAAAAATGTTGCCACATTGGCGTTATGGTCGATGGCATACTTCAATTCTTTTTGAATAAATTGCGACAAAAAGTTGACAACCAGCAGCACCCCTATCCACGGAATTCTATCGAGAAAACATTGAAAAACACTTTTCTCAAAGTATGCTTCGGCTGCTTTATCGCCCTTTGAAGGAAACAGGGAGATGCCTGAGTCACACGCTGCGTATCCCGAGAGGCTCGAATCGTTCGCGTGGTACCCTGGTACAACCGCCGCCGCACCCCGGAAGGACGATGCGAACAGGCTTGCACCTGGGGCAGACTTCGAACGCTCTCTGCCAGAAGCCACCTTCCCTTGCCTTAATATTTCATACATTAGCTTTCCTTTGTCCAAAACGCCGATAATCTTTCCACTTTTTGGGTGTGTAAAAATAATCTCTCTGTTGGAAATTCTTCTCATTTCGTCGACAATTCCTACGATGTCCGTGTTCGAAGTCATTTGCGTCACTATTTTTCTGTGCTTGAGCAACTTGCTCAACGTTTCGCCTTTCCAGGCCGTCATAATATTACTTAAATGGACGGAGCCTTCGTAGGATCCTGAATCCGACACAACACATACAAAATTAGTTTCAAATACCGAGGAAGATCCATTATTCAACGTTTCGTAGATTTGTTCGACAGTTACCGAGTCCAAAAACGTCGGAGGCAATACGGGCGTGCTGGGGTCAAATAGTTGTATGAGTCTAGTAACGTCTGGAGAAACGTCCGCCTCATCGTCCGCCTCATCGTCAGGGGAAAGTATTTTGATCGCTACAGGTAGACTGGTACTTAATATTTCATCCGGTTTCGACAACAGAAACGGCGTCTTCATTTCGGCTAACCCTGTATTTTTCACGATTTCGTCGGACATTACTAAGGGCGAGAGACAAGACAGGGGTGGTCTTGCCTGTAATCAGCTATATGCTTATAGATGCTAGGAGCTAAGGCGGTGGGCGTTGGTTGGCGAATGTATATATAAATCACTATATTCTATTTCAACCAATTGATCCTGGATTAGTTAACAAAAGCCACCTAGAACATATATATATAAATAACTTCGTCTTCAATTTCCTTTCTTCGAAATACAATTCATTAACTGCCCTTCTTCGTCTTCTTCTTCTTCTTCTCGAGAGAGAACAACAGAATGAATGAAAGAAAGAAAGAAACGTGGGCAGCGAGAGATAGAAAGATAGAAAGAAGATAGAAAGAAGATGATAATAATATGTGAATAAATGAAGAAAAAAAAATGTTGAAGTATATAATGCTACTACCAGCTATTTTGCTTTAATAATAATGTTGTAATTGTTGAAGATGGGTGAATATACGAAGACGTAGTGTATGTTGTGCCATGTTCTTTATATAAAAAAAAAAAAGTAGATATTTATATTAAAATAACAGGCAGATCTATAATGAACAATTATTATAAAATAAATATTGAAGAAAGAAAGAAGAAGAAGAAGGGACAATTCAATGGCATTGAATATTCAATTTAAATAATAAATATTTTGACTTTTTTAGAGCTCAATAATAATGAAGGGGAGTACAAAAGAATAATAAATGTTAATGCTGTGTTTATGTATTATTATAATCACTTCAATGTTTTAAGAAGAAAGAAGAAGAAAGAAGAAGCGAAAGGAAGAAGGAGGAGAGAGAGAGGAGAGAGAGAGACGGAAAAAAAAGAAGAAGAGCACTTTGATTAACTCACAAGTTCAACATTTTAATATTAACACAGCATTGTTTTTAAAAATAATTCACCATCACTTTTATTTATTATTATAGAAAGAAAAAAAAATATTAAAGAAAAAAAAAGCACGACGTATCGCGCGCTCTCATCACCACCGCCCACCGCCTGTCTGTGACTGACTATATAGTCGTCTATCCCGAACTGACCAACCTCCACCTTCTGAAACAAATTAGAGTAAAGATTGCGTACGTTGTTAATAAGAAATTCAACACAAAAAAGATAAAACAAACAATAAATAATACGAAAGCAATTGTAACAACGCAATCGTTAACCTGAACCAGCCCTCACCAACCAATCACGAACTTTTCACCAGCAACCATGTTGGCTTCCGACTTCAAACGCTACGTCGTTAGCACTCTTATCGCCATCCTCTCTGTCCTCAGTCTGTGGCTTATGACCGACGACAACATGGGGGGCATCAAAGGCCTGAACGCAACGGACGTTAAAGAAAAAGGAGGGAACTTCACAACAAGTACCGTTCAAACAGATACCAACCAAGGAACACTCTTTGCACTGGGAGTCTTGTTCTTCATCGGCATCCTCGCTGGAAAACTAACGAAAAAAATCTACTTTGCCCTGCCAGAGCTAATCGGCATGATGATAGTCGGTTTTGTATTAAGAAACTTCGCTGTCTTTGAGATTGCAGGCAACTCAACCAAGTTATTTGTCGTGGACGAAAAGTGGAGCAAATCTTTGCGCTACTTGGCCCTGGTCACGATCCTTGCCCGCGGAGGAATGGGCCTGAACATTGAGAAGTTGAAAAAAATGTCCTTCGCGGTTCTGCGCTTGGCATTGCTTCCAAACGTGTGCGAAGCCACCTGTGAAGCGCTGATGTGCATGTGGCTCTTTAAAATGCCATTTCATTGGGCAATGATGACCGGCTTCGTTATGTCGCCCGTCTCCCCAGCCGTGACAGTTCCGAGTCTGCTGCGATTAAAAGAGCAACGATGGGGGACGAAGAAAGGCATTCCGGACTTGGTTCTTGCCGCAGCGTCCTTGGACGACGTCCTCTCCTTGAGCATGTTTTACGTCTTTTTGGGCCAGGCAATTGCAACAAAAGACTCCATGAGCGTGGAGCTTACTATTGTAAAAAGCCTGCTGATCGAACTGATCGGCATGGGCTTTATCGGTGGGACCATTATCGGAAAGTTGGTCGTGTTCCTTACGGCGCCCTGCGACGAGGAGGAAGAGGACGAGGGAGTGTACGAGCAAATGAAAAGCCAACGATTTTACCTCTACTTGCTGGTCTGCATCTGCATGAAATTCGGAGGAATGCGAATGGGGGTAGATTACAAAGGATGGGGATTGACCGGTGGTGCTGGCCTGGCAATCGTCGTCTCTGGCCTGGTCGTCGCCAATGGCTGGAAGCACCACGCACTGTACGTCGCCGCCCGATTCAAAGGTCTCTGGAACGATATCTTTCAGCCCTTTCTTTTTGTCTTGATCGGGGCCACCGTCGACATAGAGAAATTGAACGGTAAGGTAGTGCCGTACGCACTGTGTGTGCTGGTAGTTGGGCTCGCGGTTCAGTGCATCACCAGCTACCTGTGCGTAGCCACGAACCAATTCAACATAAAAGAGCGGTTGTTTATGGTAATGACGTGGTTGCCGAAAGCGACGGTCCAGGCTGCCCTCGGATCGATCGCTCTGAGTGAACTTGGGACGATAGGGATCGATTGCGACGTTACAAGGAACCCGTCGAGGCCAGACAGTTGCACGCATGCCGAAGACCTTCTGTCTTGCGCTGTCATTTCAATTATCGTCACTGCGCCGATTGGCGCATTGATGATCGCCCTTGGGGGGCCAAGACTTCTCGAAAAAGAGGAGCTTCCAGACGACGACCCAACACACTTGGAAGGCGTTTCCGGCGACCTAGGGTACCAATCATTGGTGGGATCGTTTACCAGCGAGAAAATGGCAAGCCTGCACAGCAGCCTTCACGGAAGTATGGTCGGGTCTAAAGTGGGGTCTCACAAAGGCCGTTACTCTAAAGTTGCTTCGATCCCGGAAGTTTAAACAAGATTTTCCAGGGGGCACACCTTTACTCTGAACAAAGAGGACACCTTGTACAGCGAAAAAAAAACCTAATTTCACTTTGGTTCTTAGACTATGACACCACAAATATTCTATGACCATAAATATTTAGTTAACTTTTTTTATAAAAAAAACTATCATAATGATATAGTATGTTTTAAGACTCTCAAGATTATCCCAATTGTAGAACTGATCTAATTTTGCAACTGCTAAAATTCATATCACTTAAAAGTCGGTCGGTACCTCCTTTGTCGTTCCTACGATATCGTATCATTCGACCCTGTTCCCAATCATAATCTTCAAAACTTCGTACCATCTCGTCTTCTTGTGTTCCATAACTTTTTTTATATAATTTGTTTTTTAGTTAATTTTAGTGAACATAAATTTTTTAAATTAAACAGGGTGCATATATTTAGTTGTTAAAAAAGTAAAAACCTAATTCTTAATTCATCCAGGCGGTTTAGTTTGCCTGGGACCTCGGGCTTGCCCTGCATCAACATATGTTAATGCGCCGACCGGCAATGGACGCATTTCCGTTCCATTCAAAGCCCACGCCGAAAGAGGGTTGGAAACGATCGGCACGTGGAACCTGAGCAAGTTTTCGTCGTACAAGCATCCATCGTTGTGATAACCAGAGTAACCACCCGGGTCGAGTTTCATGAAAGCTACGCGCCCCATTCGTGTACCTGCTTCTTTCATTATTGCCTGCAGGAATGCCCAAGTATATGGTGCCTGGGACAATCGAGTTTTGTTCCACTGAAAAGACTTCGCCGGCGCTGCAGACTCATAGGAACCGTTCTTCCCGAGAAGATATCGCAACCCTAACAAACTCCACCCAGAGCTTGCTTCATCATAGTGTTCGCGCCATTTTGAGATTGACAACAAACTTTGAAGCTCTGACATTACGACATCTGCCTCCAGGTATCGGTCTAGGTGTATTATCCCACGATCGCCCGGAGCATTTCTAGCCAAAGCCCGAACAAAATCCTTCGCTTTAATACGTTTTCCAAACATTTCTTTCAAAGAGCATCGACTAGTCATTTTCACTCGGCCTCCAAAGACGAAAACTACGTGCAGCGAATGCACAAGGCACAACCAATAAAGGAAGAACATCACTACAATTCTCCTTTACGGGATGCGATTGAAAGGAGGACAGCTATTACCTAACAAAACAAACAAAACAAACATCATACATTCAGTCATCCATTTTTTGATTTACACGCTACTATAATTCACAAACAGAAGATAGAAGAAATCGCGCCTTTCGGTTTTATTAAACCAGAAGTATTATATATTTTTTAAAAAGAAGAAGAACAATAAAATAAAAAATATATTATAAATATTATTATTATAAACAACACACAACAAAATAATTGTCATTAC
>JACLAC010014763.1_pt1 | contig 12877 bp, 16 predicted proteins | sample 8027881 | NCBI WGS metagenome assembly JACLAC01 (sample SAMN15725517, study PRJNA655200) | protist metagenome | isolation source: fluorescence activated cell sorting (FACS) single amplified genomes of... | place: Spain: Blaines Bay Microbial Observatory, Mediterranean Sea | collected 2016-01-19 | reverse complement strand
ACTACGATTATGTATCTGACTTTGTAAAAGGTCTAAGAAAACTACCTATTGGTAACTTCGTATCGTTCCCTGCAGAAATTGCTAGAACTGGTACAAATATTGTAAGACGTGCATTGAGAGAAATTAATGAGACTATAACTTTACCTGATGGCACAGTGGTTAAACCTATGGAAGGTATTGGTTATACTAGATTATTTGGTTTTACGACTACAGTTGCAGCTATACCTATGGCAACAGCTGCAGCATTCCAGGCTCTGTACGACGTCACAGACGAGGAGAGAGAAGCAATTAGAAGATTTGCAGCACAGTGGTCTAAGAACTCTACACTATTACCTATTAAACAAGAAGATGGTAGTTTTAAATACATAGATTTTAGTCACGCTAATGCATACGACACATTGATTAGACCATTACAATCAATCGTTAATGCTGTCCAAGACGGTAGAACAGATGAAGATGGAATGATGGATGACTTTGCAAGAGGTTTATTCACAGCTACATCAGAGTTTGGTCAACCATTTATATCAGAATCTATTTGGACTGAGGCTGCACTAGATATTATTGCAAGAGGTGGTAGAACTAGAGAAGGTGCACAAGTGTACAGTGATCAAGACACAGCAGGTGACCGTAATAGTAAAATATTTGCACACTTAGTAAAGGCACAAATGCCTTTCTCATTAGATCAATTAAAAAGATTAGATAGATCAATAGAATCTGTTGATGTAATTACTAAAGGTAAGTTTGATGAGTATGGTCAAGATTTTGAATTTGGTGATGAGTTTGGTGGACTGTTTGGTTTTAGAGCAGTTAATGTAAATCCTGATAGAGCTATGAATTTTAAAGTTGCTAACTATCAAAGAGGTGTAAGGGATTCAAGATCATTATTTACTAGAGTCGCATTAAAAGGTGGACCAATTGAACCACGAGAAATTGTAGACGCATACATAAATGCTAACCGTGCATTGTTTGGTGTTAAAAAAGAATTAAAAGGTGACATGGACGCTGCAAGATTGTTGAATATATCTGATGAAGGTTTTAGAGGAGCGTTAGATAGAATTTCTAACATTGAAGTAAACTCTATTGACCAAAATATTTTTAGACCTTACACATTATCATTAGAAGTTAGACGAGCATTACAAGAAAATGCAGATTCAATTGGTGTGACAAATCCTTTAGAAGCAGCTAACGATGCTCTTGCTGATTTGCAAGCACAGTTTGCTGAAGTTAATTTAAATTTACCTGAGTTTCCTGTATTTGCAAACCCTTTACAACCTATCATGCAAGACACACCACTAGGTCCTACAACACTTAACTTACCTAGTATCAATAATCAGCTTGTGCAATCACAGGTACAAGGTGGTAATTTTAATAACATGACAACACAACAAAAATTAGATATACTTTTTGGGAATAATTAATATGGCTAAAAACGCAATACAAAAAATAGAAGAACATGAGAAGCTTTGCAGAATTATGCAAAAGCAAACTCATGATAAAATACATAAGCTTGAACGCCAAATTAACCGTGTAGAAAGCATATTATTAGTGTCTACTGGAGCGTTGATCTCAGGTATGGCATATGTTATATTTGCTTTAATTATACAATAAAAAAATCATGCAATTATCGAAACACTTTACCTTAAGAGAAATGACCAATTCAATGACCGCTCAACGTAAGGGTATTGATAATACACCAGGGGCCGGGGAAATTAAAAGTTTAGGCGATCTGTGTTATGAGGTCTTAGAGCCGCTACGTGCACACTTTGACAAACCAGTTACAATTACCAGCGGATACCGCTCAGAAGCGCTCTGTGAGGCTATAGGCAGCAAAAAAACGTCACAGCATGCCAAGGGCCAGGCGGTCGACCTAGAAATATTTGGCGTACCCAACATTAAGACAGCTTACTGGTTACAAAATAATGTAGACTTTGACCAGCTGATCATGGAATATTTTGACAAAGACGATCCTGCAGGGGGATGGGTCCACATATCTTATCACGAATCAGGTTCAAACAGAAAACAAGTTCTTACTTTTGACGGGAAAAAATACACTGAAGGTCTTCCAGATATGGAATGGAAGGGTGGCAAAGTAGTTGGTTAAATCCAATCTTTAAGTTCTTCACCCATAATCTGACTAGCAATATTAACTTTTTTCTTAAGAGCTTTTACAATTCTAGCATCGACAGTATCTTCACAATATATATCTATGTAAGTCATAGGATACTTTTGACCGATACGATCTATTCTAGCTTCTGATTGTTGTCTCTTTTCAAGGTCATAACCATTAGAATAATATATCATAGTGCTAGCTGCAGTTAATGTAATACCATAACCACCTGTCTGTGTAGTACCTACAAAAAATCTAACCGGTGAGTTTGGATCTTGAAACTTTCTTATATTTTCTTGACGCTCACTCATAGGCGTAGGACCGTAATAATCTACAAAACTATTTTCGCCATATTTTTTAACTATCTCCCGGATTATCCTATTAACATCTCTCTGCCAGTGAGCCCATATAACTATCTTACCCTCTACCTCTTCTAATAAATTCATAAGCTCTGATATTCTGTTTGAGTCTACATCCTGTATGGTGCCGTCATCTGCAGTGAAGTGACCACAAGTAATTTGTTGCAATCTCATTAACTGTGTCATGACAGTAGCTGTAGTCATCATCTTGCCGTCCATTTGTGCAAGTGCTAAATTTTTCATTTGTAAATATAATTTCTTTTGATCTGGTGTAAGTGTAACCAAACGTTTAATAAATGTTTTTTCTGGTAGATCTAGACAATCATCTTTAAGTACACGGTAAGAGAATGGTTTTAATTTCTCTGACAACTCCGGTAGGTGTTGATAACCAGTTACAATCTGTACAGATTTACCACCAAAATTTGCTGTTTTCATAACAGCGTATCTAGTTCTAAATGTATAATAAGAAGAGTGACCCAGTAATTCTTTTTTAAGAAACTCACATTGTTTGTATAAGTCTAGTGGTGATTTAGTTACAGGAGAACCTGTAAGAATTCTTTTGTATCCTGCATACTCACCTAATGTGCAGATATGTTTTGTACGTTTTGCATCTGGATTTTTAATTGTAGTAGACTCATCAATAGCCATCATTGTTCTATGACATCTTAAAAACTTAGCTGCAAACTCTACACCTTTTTTAGTAGAGAAAGCTTCTACATTCATAATTAAAATATGTAGATCTTCTCCAGGTACAAAAAGTTTATCTAATTCTTTTTGTTGTTTTTTATTAATCATAGACTGCCATAATACAGATGTATGCTCTACGTGATCTGGCATGTGTGTAGGAATTTCTCCATCATACCAGTTTTTATAAACACCTTTAGGTGCAATAATTAAAACACCATTTATTTTTCCAGCGTCATACAACATTGCAATGTTATCAATTAATACTTTTGATTTACCTGTACCCATTTCCATAAAGTACGCAAAGTATGGCTTATCCCATGACAACTCTAATGCTTTTAACTGATGAGCATAAGGCTTAGTCTTAAATTTATAATTCATAATTTTTCTTCTTTCTAGTTGACAAGATATATAGAACATCCTATATGTAATGTCAATGACAGAAAGAAAAAAAATAGTATACGTAATTCAAGAATTACCAGGGACAAAAGCCAATGCTCCTAAAATAAATATTATGAGTGCAAGAGAATATGGTGAGTTTAAATTTTTACTTCCAGAATTTTCACAAATAATATTTTCACCAGGACCATTAGTTTTTAAACTTAGAAAATTATTAAAAGATTATACTGAAGACGACCATTTGTTGTTAACAGGTGATCCTGCGATAATTGGAATTGCATGTTCTATAGTTTCTGATATTACAAACGGCAAATTTAATTTGTTAAAATGGGATAGACAAGAAAGAATGTACTATCCTCTTAAAATAAACTTATACGAGAAAGGAGAAATCAATGTCGATTGACTTTGAACAAGAAAAACGAGAAGAGTTGGATGGTGCTAATGATGCCAAAAAATTATCTGATCAAGTAGTAAAACTACAAGAACTAGAAGCAGAGCTTTTAGTTAAAGAACAAGAATACAAAGAGATGAAAAGAAAAGTAGAACTAGTATCAGCCGAGGTAATACCTACGATGATGCAAGAAATGAATATCTCTACATTAAAATTATCAGACGGGACTTCAGTAGAAGTTAAACCTGTCTATGGTGCTTCTATACCTGCAGATAAAAAGGAAGAAGCATACAAATGGCTTCGTGAGAATGGCCTGGGTGACCTTATCAAAAATGAGGTAACCGTTGCTTTTGGTCGTTCCGAAGATAACAAGGCACAGCAATATGCTGTCCTTGCGCAAGGTCAAGGGTACGAACCTGTCCAGAAATTAAAGGTCGAACCAATGACACTTAAAGCATTAGTCAGAGAGCGTGTTGAGGCTGGACTCGATATGCCTTCTGACTTATTTAACCTGTTCACAAGCAACAGAACAAAAATAACAAGGAATAAATAACCATGAATGAAGTAACAGAAAAAAAGTCTGCTCCTCTTCCGGCTAATATGTTTGAAGAAGATGCAGCAAAAGGTTTAGGTGCAATAGGTCAAGATGATCTTGCCTTACCTTTTCTTAAAATCCTAGGACAGCTTTCACCGGAAGTTAACAAACGTGACGGTAAGTATGTTGAGGGTGCAGAACCAGGAATGATTTTCAATTCTGTTTCTGGAGAGTTGTATGATGGAGTGAAAGGCATAGATGTCATTCCTGCATTTTATAAACTTGAATACATCGAATGGAAAGATAGAGGAGAAGGACCAGGTGCACCAGTTGCAATCTATGATTCTTCATCTGACATCATGTCCAAAACAAAACCAGATGCAAACTACAAAGATAGATTACCAAATGGTAATTACATTGAAAAGACTGCATCGCATTTTGTTATCATAACTGGTGACAGTCCAGCGACTGCATTAATTTCTATGAAGTCTACTCAATTAAAAATTAGTAGAAAATGGAATTCAATGATGTCGGGCATAAAACTAAAAGGTAAAAACGGTTTATATACGCCGGCATCTTTTAGCCACATTTACAAACTAAAGACTACTCAAATGTCTAATGACAAAGGCACTTGGTTTGGTTGGGAAGTAAGTAAAGTTGGTCCTATTACTGACGCAAGTATCTATCAACAAGCTAAATCGTTTTCTGAAAGTATCTCTAAAGGTGCAGTGAAAGCGAAGCATGGTGAACAGAAACCAGCGGAAAGTAGCAGCATTATATAATCCCTTCGGGGTATGTGCACAGCGTGGGCCAAACGGGAGACTGAGTGGCCCACGTAGACAGGATAACTATGCAAGAATTTATAAAGATATTTAATGGCTATCGACATGCATATGGAATTGCAGATTGGACTAACGCTGTTGTAGACCCAGAAAGTGGTAAAAAGAAACCGGTATATAGATGGAACTACGAAGAGTTTACCGATGTCATATACCAAGAGCATTTAGAAGGAAATATTTCTGTAGGTATTCAGCCTACTAATGAAAAAGGTAGCGCTATATTTGGAGTTATAGACGTAGACCCAAAACAATATGAAAACTTTGACAAACAATTTTATTTAGAAACTATTCAAGAATATAAACTACCGTTAGTACCAATAGAATCTAAAAGTGGTGGACTACATTTATATTTATTTATGAATGAGTTTGTACAATCTACAATTATTGTATCATTCTTAAGTAACCTATTACCTATATTTAATCTTAAACCAGACTGTGAAATATTTCCTAAACAAACACAACTAACAAAGGATCCGGAAACAGGGATCATGAAACCAGGACAATTTATAAACTTGCCTTACTACGGCGGACAAAGACGTGCGGTTAATATTGATGGTACTTTCTTTACATTAGAACAATTTGTAAAAGTTGCAGATGCAAACATAACTACAGTAGAAGAATTAAAAACACTCACAGAAGACATGGAAAAGCAATCTATGGAGGGTGTTGATGAGGATTTTTTAGAAGGACCGCCTTGTCTTGCACTAATCTCTAAGATATCTAACCAGTCTAGCTTTGATGGTAAAGATAGATTTATGTATAACTATCATGTGTTTGTTAAGATGAAGTATCCAGACACCTGGGAACAGAAAGTTAAGAATGCACCTGTAAAATATTTTGCAAGAGAGCATGCTAATGCGTGGGACGACAATAAACTAAAACAAAAAACAAGATCATGGAATCGATCAGAAAAAGGTTACACTTGTAACCAGAGTCCTATCAGTGATTTTTGTAAGAAAGGTATCTGTGTTAAAAAGAAGTATGGAATACTAGCAGGATCAAAAGGACAATATCCTGTATTAACAAACTTAAGAAAGATAGATATAGAACCAGATCCAGAATATGAATTTGATGTAACTAAACCAGATGGTATTGGTAAAGCAACAGTGCATTGTAAAACAATAGAACATGTAACTGACCAACGTAAACGTAGAAACTCAATAGCAAAAGCTGCAGGGTTTCCACCACCAATTATAAAAGCACCAGAAGATCAAACAGTATTAGAAACTTTATTTCAAACACAAAAAATAATTAACCCACCTGTAGGTACGTCACCAAAAGAAAAACTACATGATGTACTACATGCAAAAATAAATGGACCTAAAGCCATGAATGATGCATCATTTAAATCTGGAACGGTGTTGATAGAAGATGGTTATGCATACTTTAAGTTTGATAAATTTTACGACAAACTCAAATCTAAAAACTGGAAACACGGTGAAGACAAAACAGGTGTGATGATGAAAACTAATTACAAACATTGTGACATACAATTTTTAGAACAAAAAAGATATCCAGCAAAAGAAAAAGGTAAGTACAATACACCTACAAAGAATGTGGTTTGTATAAGCATAGAACAATTTGAGGACATTAAAATTAATCATAATAAATTATTGCACAACACGGAGATAATGTAGTGAGCGTTAGAAAAATATTAGGTCCTCCAGGTACAGGTAAAACAACAAAGTTATTAAAGTATGTTAAAACATTTTTAAAACTAGGTACACCTATCGACAAGATTGGTTACTTTGCATTTACAACTAAAGCAGCGGATGAAGCAGTAGATAGAATGTTAGATGCATATCCTAAACTACAGAAAAAAAATTTAAAACATTTTAGAACTTTACACTCACTAGCATTTAAAACACTTGGATTAAAAAAATCTCAAGTTATGCAAGATGAGCATTATGAAGATATTGGCAGACAACTTGGAATCGAGGTTACGGTTTATTCTAATGGCCAGGAAAAAACTGGTTTTGTAGATTCTGATAGTGAGTATTTCAATATAGTCAATGCAGCAAGAATTAAAAATGTAACTATTGAAGAAGAGTACAACACAGATATGTATTCAGAAGATATAGATAAACATATGTTGCAAATATTAAAAGACGAAGTGGATAACTATAAATACTCTTACAAGTTAGTAGACTTCACTGATATGATTGAAAAATTTAATGTGGCCGAATTGTGTCCAAAATATGATGTAATATTTGTAGATGAAGCACAGGATTTATCGCCAATACAGTGGAAAATGTACGATATACTTAAGAAAAACTCTAAACATGTTATCTTAGCTGGTGATGATGATCAAGCTATTTATGGTTGGGCAGGTGCAGATGTGCAGAGGTTTCAAAGTGAACCTGCTAAAAACATTATTTTGCCACAATCTTACAGGGTGCCACAAGCAGTACAACAGATAGCAGATCAAATATTAAATCGTATACCGGACAGCAGACGAATTAAAAAACAATGGGCCTCACGTCCTGAAGGAGGGAGCGTTGATCATGTGACATCAATAGAAGATGTACCATTACATCAAAGTGATTGGTTAATATTAGCTAGAACAAATGACAAATTAATAAAATTAAAACCAATACTAAAAGATATGGCTATTTATTTTGAAATAAAAGATAGAAAAAGTTATAAAACAAGATTGTATACAGCAGTAAAACATTACACAAGATGGGCTAAGGGAGATAAGTTATCATTATCTGAATGTAAAGACTTGTTTGAATATTTAGAACTAGAACAAGAGTTAAAAGAAGAAAGAATGTATGATTTAAAAGAATTTAACTATAGTATTGAAGACCAATGGTATGAGGTTTTTAAATCTGATCCAGAAGAATGTCTGTACATTAGAGAAATGTTACGTAATAAAGAAGAATTATCAAAACCAGCAAGAGTAAAATTATCTACAATACACGCAGCAAAAGGTGGTGAAGCTACAAATGTTTTACTTATTTTAGATAACACAAGAAAAATAAGAGAAGCTGTTGACAAGAGCGAAGACAAACATGATGAAGAGCATAGAGTTTGGTACGTAGGTGTTACTCGTACAAAACAAAATTTATATATAATGACACCAAAAAGAGAGGATAGAAGTTATGACATCTAAAAAAGAAAACCCATACTTAAAACAAGTTTCGGGAACACATTACATGTACATGGAAATACAGCCTGCAGAGTTTATAAACAAGAATAAATTGCTTTTTGCAGAAGGGTCGGCTATAAAGTACATATGCAGACACTCAAAGAAAGGCGGAGTAGAAGACATCGATAAAGCAATACATTATTTAGAAATGATTAAACAAAGGGATTATGGAACCAAATAATCATATACCATTTTATATGGGGCTGTTTACCTGCCTATTGATTTTTTGCTACCTGGCACTATGAAAAATAAAAAAGGAAGTGTTATTTTAAAAATAATTAAAATAGATAAACATAAATTTAATCTAGAAATATATCCAAAGCTGGTAGATTGGGAAATATTTCCACACAATTACGACGCTGCTTTGTATGCATTTAGCAACAAAGAAAAATTAAATAAAAAAATAAAAGCTAACCACGTATATGAAAAGGAAACAAGATGAAGATACCTACCTTTAGTGCACAAACAGAATGGGTTATACCTACAGAATTTCCAGATCTTAGACAGGTTGATGAGATTGCAATTGACCTGGAGACAAAAGATCCTGACCTAATTAAAAAAGGATCGGGTTCTATTATTGGTAACGGAGAAGTTATAGGAATAGCTGTAGCAACTGCACATTACAAAGGATACTTTCCAATAGCACACGAAGGTGGTGGTAACATGGATCGTAAAAAAGTATTAGAATGGTTTAAAGATATTTTAACCACTTCCTCTACAAAAATATTTCACAATGCAATGTACGATGTATGTTGGATTAGGGCTATGGGTTTTACAATTAACGGAAGAATTGTAGATACAATGATAGCTGCAGCTGTGACTGATGAGAATAGATTTAGATATGATCTTAATAGTTTGTCATGGAAGTATTTAGGTTTTGGTAAGAACGAAGCTGCACTTGCAGAAGCAGCAGCTGAATGGGGTATAGATCCAAAATCAGAAATGTACAAACTACCATCATTAAATGTTGGAACGTATGCAGAAAGAGATGCAGAAGCAACGTTTGGTCTATGGCAGGAAATGAAAAAAGAAATTATTGCACAAGACTTACAATCTATTATGGAACTTGAGACAGATTTATTTCCGTGCCTAGTTGACATGAGATTTAAAGGTGTAAGAGTTGACGTCGAAGCAGCACACAATCTTAAGAAAAAACTGATAGATGAAGAGAATGAATTACTAAACGCTATTGAAAAAGAAACTAATGTACGACCACAGATTTGGGCCGCAAGCAGCATAGCAGAAGTGTTTGAAAATTTAAAGATAGAGTTTGACAGAACAGAGAAAACACAAGCACCTAGTTTTACAAAAAACTTTTTACAAGAACATGAACACCCTGTCGTTAACATGATTGCAAAGGCAAGAGAAGTTAACAAAGCACACACAACTTTTATAGACTCTATTTTACGTTACGAACACAAAGGTAGAATACATGCAGAAATAAATCAGTTGCGTAATGCAGGTGGTGGTACGGTTACAGGAAGATTCTCTTATCAGAATCCTAACCTACAACAGATTCCAGCACGTAACAAAGATTTAGGTCCTAAGATAAGATCATTATTTATACCAGAAGAGGGTTGTAAGTGGGGTTGTTTTGACTACTCACAGCAAGAACCGCGTCTTGTTGTACACTACGCAGCATTATATAAATTACCGTCAGTGTATGATGTAGTAGACTCTTATCAAAACGATGCTGGTGCAGACTTTCACCAGACTGTAGCAGACATGGCAGAGATACCTAGAACACAAGCAAAGACAATTAACCTTGGTTTGTTTTATGGTATGGGTAAAGCAAAACTGCAGGCAGAGTTAGGTGTATCTAAAGACAAAGCTGCAGAACTATTTAATACGTATCACGCAAAGGTACCTTTTGTTAAACAACTTATGGACAAAGCATCTAACAGAGCACAAGATCGTGGACAGATAAGAACTTTACTTGGCAGACTATGTAGGTTTCATCTGTGGGAACCCAACAGTTTCGGTATGCACAAAGCAATGACACACGAAGATGCGTTGGCGGAACATGGACCAGGGATCAAGAGAGCTTACACATATAAATCTTTAAATAAATTAATACAAGGATCAGCTGCTGACATGACAAAAAAATCTATGTTAGAGTTATACAAAGAAGGTATTGTTGCACATATACAAATACATGACGAGTTGTGTGTATCAATAGAAAGTGACGCACAGGCAAAAAAGATTGTTGAGATTATGGAACAAGCTGTTACTCTAGAAGTACCAAACAAAGTAGATTATGAACACGGTAAAAATTGGGGAAGTATAAATGACTAATGGCTTATCTTAATGCAAACATACCTGTTATAGAGTGTTACGTAAGAGGTAACTATCTAAGAGATCAAAAAGATTCACACGATAAGTATTTTGAGGTAGGGATATTTGGTTTTAGTTCTATACCAAACAGAGTACCTATGTTTCATTTCTTAATGGAAGATGGTGGTTTGTGGTGGCGAGCACCTATCTCAGCTTTCTGTACTAAACCTGGAGTAAAAGAATTACCACTTGATGAATTAGTTATGTGGGACAGTTTTAGTTATAATGTAAGTGTCACAACTTTCTATGAACTAGCTGGAGCTACTATGCAATATACATCTAGACGTAAAGTAAAACGTAAAGGTAAGTATCTTTTTACAATTGACTGGTGTGCAGGAGACTTTAACGAGTTAAATTTTGGTTATGCAGAAAAACCAGACCAACATAAATGCGGCCATGTATTAGAATTAGAGGACGGTAACTTTGCAATACAGCCTAATAACAGGCTTAAAATGTTTGATGCGTCTATGGGTGTCGACCCAAACAAAAACTTGATTAATAGATTAGTTAGTAGTAAAATATACTCCGTAGAAAATTCAGCTAAATGGATCACAGACGAACATGAAGAAGGGAGTTATGACTATCAGCTGAGAAACTTGGAGGAAGACGATGATAAATAAATACAAAGATAAATTCATGGTTTGGCAACTACAAAACAGAACAGAGATTGTTATCGCTGTTGTGGCATTTGTGTTAGGAGCTATAATCTTTTAATTAAGGACTTTATGCCATATGAATTTAGCAGATCTGTTAAAGAAAAATATAGTAATGGTACCGGTAGTTGCATCCTTATTGGTTGGAACATTTACTGGCGTTAGGTATATTGTTAATCTTACAGACACTATTAATTCAAATCAACAAAAAATTGTAGATCTAACAAGAGATCTTAAACAAGCACAAAAAAATATTACAGACCAAAATACAAGACTATCTTCTGCTGAAGCAACATGGCAGATGGCAGAAAATTTATACAGACAATTAGCTGATCAAGTTAGAGAACATAGCTATGATATCAAAGATCTTAACAGAGAAATAAATTATTAGGATGCACTATGGAGATAGCCAGGATGAATTATTATTTTACAGGTGCATTAGTTGTTTTATTTGTGTTGTTATGTTTTATAAAACCTGCATATCCTAGAAATGAGTATCTCAATAACGGTACTAATACTTGTAGCACTGGTGACCTTAGCTTATCAGTCGAACAAAGGGACTCGGAGTCTAGGTATAGACACTTTAATCCTGACAATAATTATAGTAGCCCTTCTGATGATAGGTCCTTACGTTTAACATGGAGAAAGTATTTAGGTTCAGCCTGCACTGATGAATTTAAAGCTGTTCAACAAGAAAACATGGAGTTAAAACAACAATTAGAGCTGATGAAAATGTGTGGAAAAGTCAATAAAAACCCCACTTTAGCCAATAATCCTAACTTCAAATTGTTAGTTTCTAAATGTTCTGGTATAGTTATTCCTGATGATAAAATTATTAAACCTGAAGGAAGTTATTGGGACTCAATTAAAGATGATTATAAGAAAGAAAATCCTGATGTCAAACTTATGGGTGATAAGTTTATAGGACCAAAAGATGATTGATAAATATATTATAAAATTTTGTATTTTTTTAGATAAACTTGCTGCACCTATAGAAAGAATATTTGAAGATAAAAAAAAGAAAAAGAAAAAGAATGTCAAATAAACCACTTAACATATCTGAATCGGCTGCCGTACAGATGCCGATGAAAACAGTTGCTAGCCTAATAATTCTAGTATCAATGGGTGTGTTTGCATACACAGAGATTACTGCTAGACTAACATCACAGAGACTAAAGAGATCAATAGTTTCTGGTAAAGTCGCCCCGACGAACAAATCTTTTGTCACCGGGAGAAGATAATATAGCCCGTCTTGTAGTATTATCATGCTCATCAGCCCACTCCTTAATTAATTTGTACCAAAGTTCTTTGTACTTAGGGTCTCTAGTTTTGTCCCACATCTTCCAGGCATCATCTATCTTCTTTTGCATCTTCACCTCCAATTCTTGTACCAAACGCAATTATCTTCTTGATCCCTGTTCCCTG
>JACLAC010011925.1_pt1 | contig 12888 bp, 14 predicted proteins | sample 8027881 | NCBI WGS metagenome assembly JACLAC01 (sample SAMN15725517, study PRJNA655200) | protist metagenome | isolation source: fluorescence activated cell sorting (FACS) single amplified genomes of... | place: Spain: Blaines Bay Microbial Observatory, Mediterranean Sea | collected 2016-01-19 | reverse complement strand
ACAACAGGTAGCTCTATCGGATTCGACTTCGCAGTCGCACCGGCATCACCGTTCGCGTTCGCTAGATGACTTCTTATTTCTTCAGTCTCACTCTTACCACCTGCTTCTACTTCTGCTTCTGCTTCTGCTTCTGCTTCTGCTTGTGGGACTGATGCTGATGCTGATCAGCGCGGCGGAGGAGACGGGACTGATCCCTAAGCCCGGGGGAATCGGAATAGGTCCCTCACGCTCTCCCTCGGCTCCTCTGAGGCTACCTCTGAGGACTGCGCTCACTTACGACGTAAGTTCATATGGAGCGCGAGCGAAGCGCTGGTGGTGGTGGTGGTGGTGCGACATGAACCACTAGCACTAAAGCTAATCACAAAGACTGCTAGGACGTGGACGTGACACGCACACGCACTTCTGAAGCTGCGGACAAAAAACATATTTATTTGTGATATTTTATAATGACTGATTTTATTTATGGATTATGTGGTACTTTATGTCTATGTCTATGACTATGCCTAAGTCTATGACTCAAACTCAAACTCAACGGCGTCAGACTCAGCCTACGAAAATGCTGTTTTATATGGATTTTTTACAAGTAGTATAGTTGTGCTTGTGTGTGAAAGTGAAAGAAACTATTTAAGTGTAACTATATAATATTAAATAAGGTTTATAATTAGTAATCGTACCGATCGAGATCGACGTTGCACACGACGTAGATTTTTTTTTAATGTTAAGTAATTGTAATAGTAAATACAATTTTTAGTGATGAGTTGAACTTGAAGTTGAGTATAGAAGATGTTCAAATGTCTGCCTCAGCTGCAGTGATCAAGATCAAATCACGACCACACATCAATCTAGAACAAAAACGAAGAAGAGAACTAGTGGAAGAGAGCAGCACGAGCGGTATTCGAGTTATAGACTAGAGACACCGAGCTCGATATTTATTAAGTAGAAAAATAAAGAAGGAAAAGCGGTTTATGTTTATCATCAAATTCAAATTATATTTTAGCTATAGGGCTATACTGAGAATGTTCGTTTAACTTTAATATTCGTTCGTTCGCAATATTATCACCCCACCGACACTAATGTCAAGTGCTGCTTCTCCAACCACTATGTCTTCTCCTCGCCCTGAGTCTTGCCCTACTTCTCGCTTTCGGCCTCGAGCGTCAAGCTCAAGAGCATTGCCTCCTCTCGTTCGCACGCCTGTTTGTGCAACTCCCGGACCTTTGTGGCGAACGCCCACCGCAAAGCGGCCACTCGCCCGTGCTCGTCATACCTATAGTGCGACTGCGATCCTCATCCTGCCTGCAATAGTTCTTCAATTGACTATGACTATGACTTTGTTCCCGTTCACGTTCCTGCTGGTTATCATGCCTCTTGCTCTTCCACTTTCGGGACGCCTGCGAGAAGCACCTCGACCGGCCACCGGACACTTCTCTCATTAACTCCAATAGCACCATTTCCATTATCACCATCTCCATCCTCGTCGTAGTTCCGCCTGTCGTTCACTGCGCACGCGCGCATCAGGTCGATCTCGCACATGTACGCCAACTCAACCACTTTCTCGAACTAGTTACTAAATTTCTCTACTACCGCCGTCGCTTGTCTTTATTAGCTACTAACTAGATTTACGTTCTGCGCTCGTAGAAGTCCCGCTCCTCCGCGCCGCTTTTGGGACACCGCTCGCCCGCGTCTCACTGCCGCTCGCCCTCGTTGCGAGGCGAGGGTAGCATGTACTCAACCTCTTACAGACAGCGGCTACACACCCGCCACACTGAGCAGGGCGAGTCGTACTTATACTTATCACTATCAGTCACATTATTCATTTTATTATTATTTTTTCACCCATAAAGACCCAGTGCCAGGTTCATGCAGTGCACGTAGGCATCTTCAACGACCAGCAGCAGGGCCGCGCGGTCCTGCTCTTCGTCTGAGCGACCGGGGTCGACGACTGCATCTGACAAACTGTAGAAGGCTGCGTCGCCGCCACTTGCTGGCACAGGTGCACTTCGTGCGCTCGTAGGTTTTCCTTTTGGTTTTGTCCCTACGCGCACCCCCAGAGAAAACGCACCTCCTTTGAGCTGATTCACTACTTGAGCTTGAGCTTGATCTTGAAGACGAGGCATCTCTGCATCTGCAAGGTCACCCTCACTAGGATTTTGTTGTTGGTCATAATCTAAAACGTGCTTCACGCTTGACACAACTTTCGCCAAGCACCAGAGTTCCTCTTCTAGCCGGTCTGTATTGAAACTGAACGAGTCATCAGGACCTCATCACTCCCTTTCTCACTGCGCACGCTGTCTACGTCACGAGCGTCAGTCCGCCTCAGCCAACACAGCCTGCAGCAAGTTCAAGTTCGCGCGCAAGTTATACCGCACCTACTTTTATTCAAGACTATCATTACCGTAATGGTAAGGAACCAATCCCGAAATCCAGTATTTATTACGTCAGAATATTCCGCTTGAGGGCTTCGCGCACAAAGGCCGCGTCATTACAAAATCGGATTTGTTACGCTGGGCCACGACCATTACTTCAATATTGCTACACGACATGACTGGTATCATTCCTACTAGGAATAAGCGTAAGAATTTAGATGATTACTACTAATGAACCGTGGGACTAATCAACCTGTTATATCTCAGTCAGGGACAGGCGTGAGTAACTCAAGAACAAACCGCTTGTGCTCCGCAACTTCGTCCTCATCAAAAGTATGTTCATCTTCAAAAAGCTCTCCATTCCCCTACGATCGCAGGTAGAAGTCAAAGAGTTCACCACCTCCCGAACGAACGGCTCCTCTGATCACATCCTTATCCTCGAACGGCCACCACTCGTTGCGTCAGTGTCAAATAAGCGCTAGCGCGCGCTAGCTGTCTCTCTCTCTATCCAGCTCCGTAACCTTTTCAGGTTCAGCACTGTACTGAACTTGATACCCGTCATCCTCATCAGGTTCTTTATCACGATCTTCAGGTTCCAGCAGTGGGGCGACTGGTGGGCTTCAGGTTTCCAAAACTGAGTCCCACCAGTCGCTCCACTGCTCGAGACTATACCCGTCATTGCTTACCAGTTCGAGAACCAGTTCTTTGTCTAGTTTCAAAAGGCTCAACTGTGTCAGATTCTCGAAGATGTATTGTGAGATACTCGCGAGGTACCAGGTACCATAGAAGTATTCCTATTCCCGCCACTTACCATCGCGCGAGAGGTGCTTGAGTAGGCGATCTAGACCCAGCTTGCTTACTCAAGCACTGGCGACGGGGGGAATCTCTCCATTTTCATCCAGCGCTCAGTCAACAGGCGCGTCGGCAAGTAGTCTAATGCCGTTTTGGTTGAGGTTGTGGTTGACCATACCAACCACTCGGCTGCGTTACAGAGCATTGAGGGCTCTACTACAGCTGGATCACGAGCTCGCGGTCGGACCAGAGAGCCTCCCTCACTTCTTCATCTCTCTTTAGCTTTACCCGATCTTCGGCTTCGGCTTCAACCTCAAGCTCACCCAGGTCCAGCACGTGTGGCGCCGGTGCCGGTGGAAGTGGAAGTGGATCCTCGGGATCGGGACTGGCTAGAATTTTCTCTCACCAGGCGAGTACGTTGGCCTTAACGGCGACGACGGTGGCGGTAACTGCGTCACAAACAGAGTCAGCGTTGATGGTGCGTTCGTCCCGCTTCGCTTCTGATATCGTCGACGACATGATTGAAATTGATGATAGTGAATAGAAATAGTAAGTAGTTTTTATGTTGATGTGGCACTTCTAGTATACAAGACGTTGGCCCCTAATTAAATCATCTTGCAGCCGCGATCTGCAATGATGATGTTGATGTCGGTGCTAAAAAAATAGGTAGATGAATATGAATTCTAAGAATAAAAGTGGATTTATAAGTAGTTTCTCTTTCTTTCATAATAAAAATATACGCGAAAAGAAATAGCTGCTCACGCTCTGCTCTCTTAGTGAAAGTCTATCCCTCTCCCAACGCTTTGCCGTTAGGCATAGTGTTGGGTGGATGTGTCGTAATTTTTTTATCGAGTGCAAGAAAATAGTTGGTATAGTGCCTGTGACAAAAGAAACAACTGGACAGACGGTGACCCTGACATGCTTTCTAGAACGCAAAACAAGACGTACTCTGACAGATTGTTGCCAAGACACGGCACTGCAAATGCTGACGGAACTGCAACAACTACATACTTTCTGAAAATCAGAAACAACTACATTCATATATCGATCTGCCACATATCATAAATCAATGCCACGATCATTTTACCAATTGTAATTTGTCAATGTCATACTCATAGACTCCGCTAAAGTAGCAGCGCTGATAACGACGCCACGGAACAATACAATTTCAGAGGCACCAATGCAATGTGTCCAGCCTATATTCGTCTATCACTCTACAAATCAATACCATCCAAGTAGCAAACTCCAACTCATACCGACCGTGTATCCTAGTAGATTCTTGAATGGGGCATGTGTGTACCTGATGTATCCATGAGGACAGTCACATCTGGGTCGCGCAATTCGTCGTCCAACGAATTTTCGATGGCATTGGTGTCGCGTTCAATTTCGCGTATCGTGAGCCCAAACTTCCTCTCCAATTTCCTTACATAGCCATCTTGAGCCACAAATTCCCTGAAGTCATTAATGCCAGTTTCGATCTGTCCCGACCCAGCCGCTCTCATACGCAAATACGCGATATAATCGTTCAGCAGATTGGTTGAGACGTCAAAGCACGTACCATCTTCTGCAGTAGTGACGCCAGTTCCGCAGAACGCGATCCCAGGCCTTGTATGCGAGTTCAACATGGGAACGTTATATGGTGCCGGCAGCCTCCTGATCGATGAAGGGAATCGTCCGTTCAAAAAATAAGAGCACATATACTGCAGCTTCGTAACTGGGGCCGATCCCAAGTTGTTCTTAGCATTGATCCAATCAATAAAAGAGACGCAGTGCCCTGGACTCGGATATGATGCGAAGGCCTTGTAAATGTCATCAAGCTCCTCAACTGGTTTGATGAGCATATACACATCCGGTGCATTTGGGACTTGAATTTTGTCGCCAAAAATCCCGTACTGCGGCGCAGTCATATCAAGTAAGAAAGTCGTGTGCTTCCACCCAGTCTCTGACGTTTCCGATGCACTAGCAGTACGGAATGTCATCCAGCTGTGGTTACGACCCCAATTAGATAGTCCACTTCAAAGTTCGTACGTCAGCGGGTTTCCCGGACCCAATTGATGCTGTCAACCTTCACTGAAGTTGCCCATCAGTTCTACTTTCATGAACTCGTGCTGAGACTCTACCTATCCGATGACTAGCTCGACGTCATAGACGAGCTTATTCTTATAGGTCAGAACGATCGGATCCCCAAACATCTCTAAAGCTGAGCTTAGACTCATCGTCGTATCCTTGCACCGCGAGGTACAGCAAATCGTCGTCCACAGCTTTTCAGCCTCTTCCTCGCCACCGAGCTGTCCGACCAGTTCGTCAGTTTTCGCAACTTTCACCTTGCACTCATCTAGCTCTGACACCGACGCCCACGAATCTGCAGGCCACACCCTACTGACATCGTACACCCTTGCAGAACCGTCTGCACTTTGCATCTGCCCTCTAACAACCCTTCCTATCTGGCGAACCGGCAAATCATCCGGGATGCGTGAAACCATGCTAGTAGCATAATCTTCTGAGATCGGGTTGAAAAATATCAACGTTTGGCCGATCAGCTGTTGAAAAAGTTGGTCCAAATCCCTGACCGTGTAGCCTCCGCGCTTTGGAGGGAGTTTGAACATCTGGCCATTTGCATACAAGGGTTTTGCACCCTTTCAAAAGTACCCGGCACTTATCAAATCGACTTCCTATCTACCCTTCTTCACGACAGCCTTCTGTAGCGATAGAGAACTACTTCCTTCAGGGATGAAGGTCATTTTTACAACGCACCCTGCGTATCCTGGAGGAGCATCCTGGTGCTGGAAACGAAATCCGACATCAGTGCAATTTTTGCCTGCCTTCTCCAAAAGAAGTCCTTTCCATTCGGGGCCGTAGTAATAACATCACTCCTTTAGCTGCTTCGTGTACATGTCGTTGTTTAACACACCCTAGAAAAACGCTTCCGTATAGACTTCGCCCTAGAGTGTCTCGAGATCTACTACGGGCACTGCCGCTGCGGGCACCTTACTGAGATTTTCAATCTTCAAAGATTTGAATGGCGAAATCACATCACTTGGCTTATACCTCTTTATTCCACCAACGCAAACACCGATCCTCCCCTTTTCTTCTAGATCTCACAAGGTTGTTACCTGTCCTAGCTTTCCGTTCAGCGATTTTCAACTTACGAGACCGCTCAACACCACGAAGTCACCAAGCTCAAATGCACCCTTCGTCTCTTCGTCCGGAACCTTTTTCAGCATGCTTCTCGTGCAGAATCGCGTGAAATACTTCCGAATATCCGCGTCGGTTGAAAGAGTGCAGCTCACTGCATACTTATCGTTACTCTTCTCCTCAACGATACGACCGACGCTGTTCTTCAAGTAATGCAAACTGTTATCGTCCCCAGGGTCCGGCTACGACAATAGCTTGACCCAATCACCAACTGCTAACTCAACAGCAACGCTTGACGTTTCAGTCGGCAGAAGCTTCTTCTTAATGTTGGTCGCCTTATTTTTCACCACCTTTATATCCTTCTCGATGCCGCACTCGGACGCCAGTAAGCCACGCAGTTCACTTGGAGTTTATGCGGGATTTTTTCGAATGAGAGCTTCTAAGTAACTCCCCCATTCAGCGTCGCCACCGCTATTGGCAGCTGAAGCCTCTTGAATGTCAGTTGTTGACTGGGACTCGGTCATATTCGACTTTTTTCTGAAGAAATTTTGAGTTATCGTTCTATGGTGAAACTGACTTGGAATATCTGTTTCAAATTTAATGCCATGGAACATTGAGCGTATGAGTACGACGACGGACACAGAGTTTACAATTGAAATTGAAACAGGTATAGAGGTAAAGAAGCGAATAGAATTAGAAAGACGAACCGAAAGAAAGAGATATGGATAATTACTCGCACTAATGGTCAGCAGCAAACGCAAAGCAGAAATCAGTCAAAAACTTTGAATTCATCAATCATCCAGTCTAAACAAGTGCAAGTCATTAAAAACCACGGCCTTTTAGCCTAATTCCGACCACATTCGACTGTATCCCAAATTGGCTGACATCCCTCAGCACAATAGTCTCCCATAGAGCCGGTTCCGAAACCGACACTGCTGATTGTCCTCATGTTCCGGCTCAGCTTATCGCTCCCACCCGTTTTTGCGTCAATCTTCCAGCTCCGCAGCCATGACCGAGAAGCTGCACGACATTCCTTGCTCATTCCACGTTTGCCTTTTCCACCCGAGTTGCGCCTCTCGCGTACCGCACGCGCGCACCCTACGTCGAGTTCTATCGTTTTACGAAGGCCCTCGTAATTGAAGTGCTCGTTCTCGTGAACCCATCGCATCACGTGTGTCACGCCCTGGTCGAACCCAAATTCCAATCCCGAGTCCGCAGTTGCATTGAGTTTGAGCACCCGCTCCGCCGCCGCCAGTCACGCCAGCGTCAGCCGCGTCTTCAGCAACTCGCCTATCGGCTCAGGCGGGTGGATGTGATGTATCCCACTCCGCGTCGGGAAGTACCACTGCTAGCTGTTACGAACGCAAAAATTTCCAAGGTGCACATAAGCGAGTTTGTGCTTCGTTATTCCATGATACATCATCTCCTCACTTGGCATTAACTGCTTACTAGTTATTCAGCGTCTTGGTGTACTTTACGCCCTTCTTCATCAGCGGCAGGGTGAAGGCGTTGTGCTGCGCTCAGGTGCAAGTAGAAGTAGATCCTGCTTGAGCTTGATCGTCACTAGCTGAAGCTGAACAGTACAGCGGCGGTCCCGCGTGCTGACTATTCAGCACTCTACTTGGCCTGAAGAAAAACTGACCACTCTCACTAGTAGCCAAAACTGTTGCCACCGATTCAGCACCGGCCGTGCTGACACTTCGGCTGCCCGGGCTGCCAAAACCGGTCTTCGCCCTCATTACCTGTGGTACGAGCTATTAGTCTGCCCAGTTTCCGAAGTCTCTTCCTGAGAGTTGGAAGAGGCGTAAGGCTTTCAGAAAACGTACCTCGTCGATGACGAACCTGTCACTAGTGCATATGAGCGAAGCAGTCTGGCCATCTACGCTTATCAGAGGAAGATGACGATCACGCTCAGACTCAGGAAGTTCCCTCACTTGATGTCTCAGCCTCTCCATGTCTCGAAACATTCACCCAGTGTTCCAACGAAAAATTCAGACCGTTCGTTCACCTATAATACCCAGGATTTTCAAAATCCTCCAACAACCTAATTGCTTTCAGCTCGTTCGGCACCCTTCACATGTATACCTCCGTAACGTTCCTCAAGACGTCCTCACTACCTCATTTTGTTATTAGGCGCACAGCAGTTTACTAGGCCATCTTTCACTTACTAGCTCTTCACTCTCAGCTTCTCAGTTCCTGCGTCAGTCAGATAAGGAATGATTCCCTTCATTTTCACATGAGGCAATTTACTGAGCTCACTACCGCATTCCCTTGTCCAGCCAGTATTCGTCTTGCACGCGCCTACTAAGCGCCTGCTTGTTTACCGAGGTAGCGCTTGTCACTACAGTTCCACATCGAGAAACTTCTTGATGCATCCTTGTTCACTACGACTCTGTTAGTGAAGCCTTATTAGATGTGGATGATCTGCAAGCCCATGTGCCTCATATACGTTGAGTCACGCAGGAATTCAACCCAAGCCGCGATCTCGCTACTTTGCCTCATCTATGTTAAGACGAGTGTACATCCCTTTCACGTCTCCATCAGTGACTCATGAGTACTACTAGTCACGATCGAAGCTATTATCATCACTGCTTGGTAACTGCTTTATCGTGTAAGAAGCGGCCTGGCTTCTTGTCGCTCTCCACGTATTTTTTGTTCTCCGCTCCGAAAGCGATCTCCTGCAGTGCTTCTGCTTCGGAGAGACGCAAATTCGGCACTGGCCCTGTTCGATTAACTGGCCCTTGCACAAGGTCGTGAGCTTCTGCGGTTGGTGGAGGTTGAGCTTGAGGTAGTACTGTCGTTGCCGATTCCTTTTGTCACTCTGATCAGGTGGTAGTCGACGTACTTGTAGTTGTGCTCGTGGTTGTCGTCTCTAAATTAGCTGAATGATGCGACTCCACTACGGACTCCTCTACCACGTCAATATCAGTCTTAATTGAAATCGATTCGGACACTTCAGACTGCCTCTTCATGCGCTTCTCTTGCGTTATCTTTTGTGCACCACTTCCACTTAGAGTTTGTTGTCCCATCGATCTTCCAAAACCTAACACCTACTTCAGATCTTCTTCCTCTGACCAAGTCGATAGAAGGTGTACGCGCACCGAATTATTATCGCCTGCTCTTCATGAGGTCTTTCGACATAGACAGAGTGCGCGCGTGGGCGACAACTACAAAGGCTGCGCCAACAAGGAACCAGTTGAGAAGTGCGGACCTGGTGGTTTGGGCGTGAGCACAGAGTTCTGCTTGATGAGCAGCAGCAGATGCAGCTTGCGCCCGCGCCATCTTCGTTACTGTTTCGCGTTTTTTTATGCTGCGTAGTGATAAAGTAACACGTAGTTATACGAGATAGAGGTGAGAGTATCGATAGACTACAGCTACTATCCCATTCATACGGATAACAAGGATAGCGATGAAGATAGAAATACAGATAGTAGTAGATAGGATTACATTTTAAATAACGAGGCGCAATATTACACATAAATTTATTTTGTTGATTTTAGCTTTAGGCGATTTTACTATTCGATTTTGGAGCTATGTACTATAGTTGCGTTAGTCAATTCGTATTCGTTGTCGTGGCTCTTCACGATCATCACACTTGTCGCATATTTCACCCATGAAGCTTGATAACAGCACCAAGCGGATGTGCATGAAAAATCGATAGGTTCATAGATTACAGGCACGCATCAAGAAACTTTAATTCTCATCTTATGTAGTTCAAGATCATCATCGTTCACCCCCAACCCCATCATCTTTCACTTTTACAGGAGATTCCGGCCTGTTACATGTTGTATGTCCGCCCCCTGCACCAACCCTCGTCCGCCTCACTCCTCCCCAACTCGAAAACAAGTGTCCACTCCGCCCCGCATGATAAATCGACACATCAACGTCTCGCAAATCGCATGGCACTACCACCTTTATAGCCGGATACACTCCATACCCAGCAACTTCGCCAGCCCCACCAGGAGCCAACTTCCGAATCCTAGGCGGAACCAGTCCACGCTCAGCCGTCAGCACCGACTTTGGCTTCGTAAATCACTCCTTGTACCGAGTTATGCCCTGCTTCGAGTAGAGCCACGAATCTGCGTAGACGACATCGTACCGGCCGGTGGCGAAACAAATCTTACCACCGCTCTCTACTTCGTAGTATCGACACTTCCCTGTTTTATCCAAAAGATCTTCATACACTGTCCCCTCATGCTTACCCGTTTTATCAAGCGTCAGCCTCAGCAGCCCCAGGTGTCGCCCGCTACTACGTATAGAGTCAGTCACTAGTAGCGCACGACGCTGTGTCATCATGCGGTGGAAACACGCAGGTCGTCTTCCATGTACAAAACGTAGTCGTAACGCTGCATATGCCAGTCACTGAACACCCGCCGCCTGTGCCGCAGCATCAGCGGTTCACCTTTCATTTTGATTGCCATGGCGCCGCAATCTTTCTTGCCGCCGTTCTTCAACTTCTTTGGTAGGCTTCACCTCATTCAAGCACACGCATTGAGGAACTCACTACATGTTCGTGCCGTTTCTGGTCTCGGTCAGCGTCCCGTTACTCCTTTCGTGTCGACTCTGCTCTCTACTAACAATTGCGATGCTTACTACTCCCGGTGTTTGTTCTCCTGTTCGCAGGCGGATTGTGTGTCTCACAGAACGCCCTCATCGAGATAATCAGTGTGGTTGACGACTTGGAGACGGCAGAAGCCCTGTTCAGCAGTTGTTGTAATCTATGCGCTTGATGGTGTTGATGAGCCCGGAGCACAGCCTCATGTGTTATCAGCCACCTTCCCATCTATCTCGCAATAACCCGGTATAATACCCTCGTCGCTACCACTAGCCATACTTTTAAACAAACCGCCACCCGCACATCACGCTCATATCCCATCACTCTCCAGCCACACGTACCGATGCGACGGATTTACATCGAGAAAAACTTCAACTTACGCGAACACTCCATCGAAGCCCGAACTACTACTGTGCCATCGTCTCCCGTATCACCGGTAATCGGTCTCTATAGAACCCACTCTTCCTTAATCACGACGCTGAGTTACTAAGCCGCCCCTTTAACAGCACCCTGCTTGTCTCATCATATCCTTCGCGCGGAGTCGTACGTCGGTAGATTCAGCGAGAGAATGAGCTTCTTGTTTTCTGGATTCGTTTTCTTCTTCAACGCCAACGCGTACGAATTAGCGTCACTGTACGGGTACCTGTACTTGGGGTCAGCGACGTTACCTGGACCGCGACCGAGCTGTGTAGGTTCAGATTCTGAGCGAACAGGAGTAGTAGGCGTAGGCAGTGATCAATCCACAACTTGCTTCGTCTCTAGGAGTTGCACCTCTTCCTGGACTTGACTCGACTGCAGCTGCGGCATAGGCGTAGCGTCCGCTGATGTCGTAGCATCGGGCTACGCCGTTGCCGCACCTGCAGACGTAGTTGAACTTACTGATGGAGTTGCAGATGTGGAACCGGTCCCACTCACTACGTAGGTATCCTTTTTAGGCCGCCGTACTGAACCGACAGGTCCGCCTCCTAGTTTGGTGTAGTGCAGTCGATGCCAAAACGACACTAGGCACATGCACAGCACCGCGCAAAGCAGGAGCAGGCAGATGAGCTTCATCTTGGTGGAGGAGGAGGATTCGCTATTTAAATAATCTGATGAATTCTGTAGTAGATATCGCTGGCGAGGTACTAGGTAGAAGCTCTGGTTCAATATTTTGCACGTGGCGACAATAGCAGTTGCAGATCCCATGAACAAGATATCATAGTCTGGATCAAGATGATAATTTCGACGGCTTTATAATAGCGAATATCTGCTTCTACTGTTCATTTAATCTGTCCGACTGCGATAATTTTCGATTAGGCTCCTTATGCACATATTTTGTTAAGGAGTCGCAGAGAAAGATGGAACGATAAGATCGCATATAGCTGCAGATTACATTTTTTGGATATCAGAATTTATCATCATTTATCACAAACAAATTCAACAGTCAGTCATCCTCATCCTAATTTTCGTCAATCCCGAACTGGAATTTTATAACTCCCATTATTCATCTTTTTAAGTCCGCCCCCTATATTCCAGCTTCGCCAGCGAGCCTTTCTGCATCACCGTTATGCCTAACCTGTATGCGAGCTCCTTGCCATTGAAGCTACCCGGCCGCGGGAACCCGTGCAAAGAAGAGTAACCTTTGTCCACGAAATAGTTGACCAGCTTGCGCTCAACCCACTGGTGAACTTGCCAGCCACCGTCGAGATTTTTTTCTATCGTCTCCACCTCTCCCATCGTCTTCCACCTTTCATCTTCATTAAGAGTGCCATCATATCCCAACATATTGTCTCCTCTGCTAGACCCTTTACGGCCATGGAACGTGTTAGTGTCATGCAGCAGTATAAGCGTGCGGTCGTCGACGACGCCATCTAAAAGCAGGTTTTCGAAGAGGTCTTTTGAGACGTCGAACACGTGGCAGTCGAGGAAGAGGATGTCCAGCTTCTACCGTGGCGAAGCATTTTCGTCTTCATACGCGGCCTCTAAGCCAAGTGCTCCCTCAAAATCCTTCCGTCGAAAAGTCTTTGCGTCACCTTTCCAAGTAACATGTAGCTTTGGGTGGAC
>JACLAC010014170.1_pt1 | contig 12895 bp, 10 predicted proteins | sample 8027881 | NCBI WGS metagenome assembly JACLAC01 (sample SAMN15725517, study PRJNA655200) | protist metagenome | isolation source: fluorescence activated cell sorting (FACS) single amplified genomes of... | place: Spain: Blaines Bay Microbial Observatory, Mediterranean Sea | collected 2016-01-19 | reverse complement strand
GGCCGACATCGGGCCAACTTTGGGGCGACAGCAAGCCGACTCTGACTGACTTTGGGTTGACTTTTAGCTGACTTTGTGTCGAGTTCGGGCCCACTTTCGACCGACTCGGGGCCGACTTTGGTCCAGCTTTGGATCGACTTCGTGCCGACTTTGGTGCAACTTTGGGGTGACTTGTGACCCAATTCAAACCAACTTGGGGCCAACTTCGGATTGAATTCGGACCGACTTTGGAGGGACTTCAACCACACTTCGGGCCAACAGATTTTGGGCCAACTTCAGTCTGACTTTGGGCTGACTTCAGGCGGACTCTCTGGCCAACTTTGGGTTGACTTTGGCCCAACTTTGGAACGACTTTGGGCCGACTCTAGCTTGATTTCGAGCAGAGACTTTGGCCGGCTTCGAGCCGACTTTGGGGCGACTTCGATGAACTATGGGACAACTGTTCTGCTGACGTCAAGCCGTGCTTGTGCCAACTTCGGGGCGACTGCATGCCAACGTGGGCCGACTTTGAATCGACTGTTGGACCGATTTCAGGCTGAACTCAGGCCAGCTTCGGGCCAACTTCAGGCCAATTCTCGGCTGACTTGAAATGAATCTTGGGCGAACTTCATGCCGGCTTGGGGCCACTTCTGCATTCCGACTTTCCAATTGTTTTTGTCCGCAGCATTCTCGCTACACTGGGACAAAAATGCCTCCCACGATATCCAAGACATGCTGACAGACGTTGCGTAACTAGCCTTCCAGAAGCAGGATGTGGCTATTCACTGCAATCCTAGATCATACCTTCCCCATCAAAAAAACCCGCTTGAACCGCCGGTCCTTCAAGTCAATGTGGTGCTGGAGCATGCGCTCCATCACAATCCTGGCATATGCGTCAATGCCTGTGTACAACAAATTCAATGAGGTTGAACACATACCAAACAAAGAGCAATGACTATGTTGAGAAGGGTGAGTGGGGTGCACAAAAAGGCAGCGGACAAGAGGATGACAAGTGTCATACATTGGACGAGTGTCTGAAATAGGGCAAAACATAACATGGGCTGTGGTTGCGCTAAGCCAATCACTGTATGTTAGCTACAGTACTCAATATGATGCAATAGCTTCCAAAAAACCAGGTTGCAGAAGCCGCTCAAACACTTACATTAAGCCATCGTATTTGCTGGCAAAGGCGCTGATCAATATTGCTGAACATGTTTTGAAACATGTGGCTCAAAGTAACTTCCTGCAAAGACACGTGCCTTATAACTGCAAGAATGCAGGGACCTTCGCAATGAGACGTTCCAACTGCCTGACAACAGGCTCAAGAAAGCAGATGAACCATCGCCCAACCAGGCGCGACAATACATAAGCCGTACTTTAGCAGAATACACATGAGCTGCAGCGCGGACATCCTCCAAGCATCCTTGTCAGAAAATCTCATTCATTCGAGTTTCGTCACTGCTAGCCCTGCCTGACTCCAAGAGGGTGTGCTGACAGCGCGAATCCAAATGAGAAATCAGATAAGATATCAAAGAAATCGACGATTATGAACCTCACCCCCCAATATTTGCAGACGCGGGCGTACCAAGGCGGGCGCATCCACAGCATATGATCGAAAAAGTCGAAGGCCAGCCTGGGCATTGTGACCGTTTGGCTTCAGGAATTTGGATACTATTCCGCATGCAGGTGACTCTTGCGACCTAGATGCTTTCGCAAGGACCGCATTGCGACATATTGGCGATGGCAACGACAACCAAAAAGATGAACCCGGCTCGCCAAGAGATCATTCGAAAACGAGCGCAGACGCATACTAGCCACATGCCTCCTGCAGAGACGCACCAACAAATTGCTTATATGGGACGATTGCATGCACTTCGGGATGCTACGGGTTTCGGAACGATTGAAGGCCGGAACATCTTCAGAGTAGTGCAAGCGCTGATGGACACTCTGGAATAACATTCGACTTCGACTTCGCGTGGCAAATACGTCAAGAACCATTATTCTGCATTGCTTGTAGAAACTGACGGCTGACAAAATGATTGGGCTGCGATAATTGATCCCCAACACCTGCATAAGTCACGACGAAGCCGCATCCAATTGAAGTGGTCGCACCACTGACCAAATAACAAACCGACAAACATAAGCGTCACCGCGAAGACACTGTATGGAAGCTTGAAGAACTATCGCAACACTTGTACAAGACCTCTACATGCGCAATTGCAGTGCAATCGTGGCAGCCAGTCAACAAAGAAGACAGCGGGTGCTGGCATCGTGTTTCAAATTGCAGCTCGCCCAATAGTGACAACGCATGGACATAAATTGCTTCCCGTCCACTTGATGAGCAGAAGTCTTGCTCAGCGCTTCATTCTTGTACGTAGATCAACTCGGCCGTTTAGAACAAGAGAATCGGTGTTGACAAATTGGCCTCCGAAGGTCTAGATGGTAAGGGCACACAATGACGAGATCGAAGCCTGGGAAATCGGGCTAGGGAGGCGATCTCGTAAAATGGAAGGGATGAAATAGCTGCAGACGCTGCCAGCGACCCAACCAAGTAGCGAAGGAAGGAACGAGCCCTCTCGCTCTCTTTCTCGAGTTCTTTCTTGCCCTCTCTCTCTCACTATCTCTCTCTCTCTCTTTCTCGCCCTCTTCCTGCCAATCGTTGCCTGCCTGCAATACTTTTGATCTACATTACCGAGTTTTTCTCGAATTTGGATGACTGAGGACCTGACTGGCTAGTGCTCCAGCTCTCCAGGTCTTCGTTTGGGAGGCTGGCCCCCAATGATCCGGCCATGTCTTGGTGAATGTAATGAGGATAGACAAACACAGAGAGGGGAGACGACGTTGGGCGAATCTATGCAGACACCGAAATTCGAATATTATGTTTCTCCAAGTTTTCACTGAACCTACGCTGAGCTCTCAGTCTCCCGTTCTGGTTTCAGCATAAAGCTCAGAAACAAGGAGGAAGTCGCAACACGTCAAAAAGACAACCACTTCATGAGAGCAGGCCTGTATTGTTTCGTGCCACATCCCACGATGCTGCCATTTCAACCTGAATTATGATTGCGTTGGAGCCTCTCTCCCTCGGTCGATTTAACGACATATGAACTCGCGCACAACATTATTCTTGAGCACCCCACTTTGCAAAACTGCCCAAGTGGTCATCCAATTTCCCCCCTCCCCTTGCAAATGGTTCTGAAAGTGCGGAGGGCGCATGCGAAGCTAGGTCACCCAGATTGGGCGCCGAGCACGAGGCAAACAAATCGCTTGAGGCATCGCAGCACCTTACGTGTCTTGCACACATGAATCTGATCTGTCGCTGTGATCCAAGACACACACACACACACACACCTATCAATGCACGCTTGGCGCCAAGGCTCTCGACACCTGGCGCATTAAGTGGCCAGATGAATGTTCCTTCGATAGCAACAGCAACGCCGGAGAAACAAAAGCACACAGGACGCGACTGGTGCTGAACTGCACAAGGACGACCCCCACTAGACCAACAGGGAACACAAACAAGCCTTGCGTCGTCCTGCCATTACCGAATGCAATTGTTTTGGGCAAGGTGCGTAGTTCGGATCACAAACTCATCTGCAAGCGATCGAAGAGTATTGTGTTCTAAAGAATTGGATGACTCACCGCAATCACGTCGCATCGCCACACGGCGCGCATAGACCATCTAATGCCAAACGGCTTCGTATCGATACCACAGGGGAGATTGGAGCTGAGACTTCTGCCCAGGGGCCACAGGGGCCGCATTTGATGGCGCTTGAAGGAGAGATTACATTTGGGAAGGTGGTGAGCGCCAAGCCAGTCAGACAGTTGGACTTGCCCAGCTGCCTGCCGGTGCTGGGTTGTTCTGGTTAGCGAGGCTGGCCGAGCCCTAGAACGCTCACTCGTTCCTGGCCAAGTGCAGATCTCCCTCTGAATTGCCGTGACTGGCTGGGTCTTTTCCTATCCACTCGTTTCCATCTTAATGAAAGTCAACGCTTTTCTAGTAATGTCTCCAGGAAAAAATCAGAGCTTGTATCTTGTTTGAAACTGGCGAGGCATTACTGTGACAGCTTGCAAACTTCATGGAAACTTCATCGCTGGCCAAAGCTCCCGCCTAGGAAAAGAAGAGGCTCGTGATCCAAGCCTACGTTTTTGTGCGCGATGACAGCGATATTGGTTTCGATAAAATTTCTTGAATTGCACTCCAGGCACATAGCATGCAGGGTGTAAGAAGTATATGCTTTCTCAGTGCCACAACAGTTGAGTGACGCAGACGCGTTTGAGGTCGCATATGGCCAAATATTCATCCCTGAATCCTTGCCCCGTGATTCTCATCTTGCTCAAACTCGTTGAATTTGAATCTGCTTCGGCCCGCGGGCATCCTCGCGGCTTGTCTGGACCTATCCGGACCGATTGTGGTCCCAGAGCGAACCTTGCAGAGTCATTGGTGGCGTTCAGTGGCTCCGGTCGTACTGTAGCGTCTGCAAGCAAAGCTGTAAACTTTCTGATTGGTCGGACTGGCCAGGCTGGGGTGAGGGGTCGGGCTGATAGAAGCGAGGGGTCTGGCCAATATAAGAGAGGGGTTGCCAATTGAAGTAAGGGGTTGGGGGCGTGCCTGGCCTGGGCCCTGTGGGTAACTGTGAGGCATCGGGGCCGGGCAGGCCCAGCTACACACTATCGCCAACTATGAGAGTTAGAGATCCCAAACTGATATTGGCAGGGGCCGGTCCCTGTCTGAGTTGTTGCGCTTCTTGATTACGACTCACTTCGGCACCAAGGTTACTCGTGTCGTCAAGCTGCTGCAGAGCTTGTCCAAGCAAATCGAAAAGGAGGCCTTCGGTTTGCACTTTGACTTAGAGTTTCTGTGAGGGTTTGCCTCATACGGTGTGGCCAAACATAGCTGATATGGGTGGGAATTTTCCGATGACACATTTTCGGCTGTGGTGTTAGGGCGGCCGGGTTACGGGGTCGTTGGGTCTGGCCAATCGAAGTGAGGGCTCTGGCAGATGGAACTGAGCGGTCTGGCCAATAGAGGTGATGATTTTGGCTGGCTGGTCCTTGTCAATATAGGAGAGGGGCTGGATGGGCTGGGCTGGCCCAAGGCTTTTCCATAAAGTGAGGGTGTGGGGGGCCGATCTGGCCGGCCAACAGAAGTGAGAGGAGTCTGGTTGCCCCATCATGTTTCGCAAACTCTCATGTAGACCACAGAGTGTTTGGTAGAGGTTGGGCCGCTCAAACCAGGCGAGGCCAAGGAATTGGACCTCTCCTTGGCAATCCGCTGCTGGCAGGTGATCTGCAATGTGTCAGGGGCCATGCTGTGCCATGGCTAGGACATGGCGTGCCTAGGGATGACGAGCTCTGTGTTGTCGCACAGGGTGGCACTATCGCAGCTGATCTCATTTGTTTTGATGCGTCCTCTGCCCTCTGCTGCTCATGACGTTGTTGCAGTTTGTTTTTGCAGAGATGTCCATGTGGTAGTGTACAATTAATGTTTACTCTTCCCAGCAATGCAGGAGCACCGGTGGTTCGGGGGCTCACAAGAACGTCTGGCATGGCGAAGCCTGGACTGGCCAACAGAAGTGAGGGAAGTGAGGCGCTGGGGGCCCCGGCTTGCCAGGGCCGGCCAATGGAAGTGAGGGTTGGGCTGGCCGGGCAGGGCCCGGCCCAAAACCTTGTGAGTCCCTCTGATGGTTCACCACATTTTCAATTGCAATGAGCCGTATGCAATCGTGGTGACCCTTCTTATACTTTCATGGCTTTGGCCCCAGTCTAAATTTGGCAACAAATCACTCAAATCAACGAACATTTGACAGACCGCTTGTTTGGTTCGAGCACATGTTTCACTTTGAGCTTGGTCAGGCCTGGCAACTTGCAGCATGGCATTTGGGGACCATGAATGCTGCAACGGGGCTACGCACAGGTGTGTGGGTATGCCCAGGCGTCTGGATCCGCAACGGGGGCTACACAGAGGTGTTTGATGTCCCAAACGGGCGATCAATGGCAGCCCTTGCACCAGTTTGCTGGTCTTGAGGTCACATGCGCATGAGGCTGATGAAGTCCACAGAAGCAGCTCCTGCTCGACGCTGGCTGTTGGCTAGTCATTAGCCTTGGACTGCTGCGCACAGCCAAATCCTTTAGCTCAGCAGAGGCGACGCGCAGGTGTTCGAGTGCACAGCTCCAAACAAGGCCCACACACACCATTCCAAGAAGCTCTCAAGGGCCTCTTATGTGCGAGCACCGCTGTCACATCGCCTTTGGCCAGGCGATAGCCTCCCCAAGACTTCGCCAGGCCATGACCCAGCCAGAGCCTGGCCAACAGGAGTGACGCCCACCAGGCAAAAACTGCTTCTTGCTCGCCCAGGCCTGGGGAATAGAATTGATGTGTTGAGCCAACCGAAGTAAAAGCGGGGCCGTCGTCGAGCCATGGCAAGATAATTGAAGTGAAGGGGTGGCCAGCCAAGGCCCCAGTTGATCAGGAACCAAGTACGACACAGATGCAGGTAATGGTGCCACTCTGTCATTGTGATGCTTTCTTGGTCGTGTGGCCAACAAGACGTTGACGCAAGGGGTCAATCGCGGCTGTGATATCACTATTCTAAAGGGGAAGCCGCAAAGCCAAACTTCTCCATGGCGCTTTATATCGTTGTCTTTTTCTCTCCCCTTTTAAGTCTAACTACCTTTGCGTACACGCCAAGATGTTAGTGCTGGAACTTCATTCTCGTGCCAGAGAGGGTTTGAGTGCCCGCGCTTGGGCTTGCAACTTTTCCCATGGCGGAACTGGTCTGAAGGTCGGACTGCGAAGACGAGATGTCCAACTGTTGCACATTCACTGGTGCGAAGCGTTCCCAGAAATGGGATGTTTTGTGCTGGACTATTTCGTGCCATATCAGCCAGTGGTGGCTGGGAGACGCCATGCGAGGCAGGCCCAGAACTCTCGCTTCTGTTGGGACCCCACCTCCATCACTCCTATTGGCCAAGCGTGGCCAGGCCATCCCCTCACTTGAAGTAGCCATTGCCTCACTTGTGCTACAGGCGAGCCCAACCTCTAAAATCTATTTGCCAACCTGTCACTTCTCTTGGCTAATCCTTGATGTATGTCAGCCAGATCCTTCAGTTCTACAATGGCTGGGCGAGTCTGGTATAGATCAGATCACGCCATATTAGACCGTGTTTGGCCTCGGCGTGCTGATCCGGCCTGTGCCTCCGTGACCACATAACACTGGAAGATCCCTGCAGCAAATATTGTAGAACTCTGACAGGCATTCATTTTCAGCATGGCACATTCAACCATCACTTGCATCAGGGTCTGGCGGACCTCTCTTGGGGTCGGCCCTGGGGTAAAACCCAAAGAAACTTAGACTATGTTTCTTTGGATTTAGCATGTTCCTGAGTAAAGAGGCCATGCGAATATCTTCGTCGGGTCACCGAAATACAACATTGGCCCAGTTTGCTTGTCGTTTTTGTTTGTGTGGGCGCGCGGCACGCATCTTCCTTCTCAGGGCAAGGCCGAAGAAGACCTCTACGAGAAATTTGCGTGCAGACCTTAGCGACAGACAACAACATGGAGGCCTTCATTTTGAATTGCAGTCTTTCAGGCATCAAGAGAATTGCCTTCCATGGTGGTGAACCGCCTTGAGCAAAGGTGCGTTCTTTGAGACCTCTACAGCCATGTGTTTATGTGGGAGTCATCTAGCTCCAGTGATGACCGCAGCCTCTTGATGTTAAATGGAATTGTGCTACTTCCTTTCTTTTGAAATCAGCATATCTATTGTCATTCAAGAGTACATGCGTTTGTAATGGCCATTTATGTCAGCGTCACCACTGGCATTGTAACCATCTAACGCTTCAGTGTTAGAAGTTGCAACCTTCTGACCTCCCTTGGAATTACTTTCTTCTTGGGATTATCGGACTCAGGTCTCTCGGTGTGGATGCTTTCTGAAAGAGCCGCCCTTGCAAAGCGCAAAACAAGCGAACACTGCAAATCTTGGCGCCCCTAGTTTTTAGCCCTCTCAAACTGTTGCTATGACAAAGCTTGAGCGAGGAGAGTGGAGCTTTGAAGCTTCAGCCATGGTTTCACACTTCGAGCGAACACTTTTCACAATTATGAGTGGCTTATTGCCTTGAGTTGTCTCTTTTGCAAGCTACCACCCTTGACACACCCGCAGCTCCACCCCTCAAAAGACAACACACAAAAATCAGCTGAAGAAGAGCAAGCGTATCAGTGGCAGACGAAACATGAATGGAATGGTGCTGCACCAAAGGAAGCGAGGGGTGCAATTGGGTGAGCGCTTGCCAGGAAAAGCCTGGGACGCAGCGATCCTGGGACTTGGCCCCCTCACTTCCGTTGGTTGTCGATTGACTACCTCCACACTTCTCTTGGCAATCCCTCACAATGATTGTTGACCCTCTTACTTGCTCAACAAATATTCACGAAAGCACATGGCTTCCCTGATACAAAAAAGGCTCAGGGATCACCCTCCTTTATGCCCTGGCCATGGGATGTGATTCCGAAGTGGCTTTAGCCAATAATTCAGTTTGCTAAATAGCTAAAACAGAAATCCAGGATAGCCATGAAGATCCTGATTTGGGAGATAGCCAATGGGATAAACATTCTTAGTGGAATGCATGACCAGCGCAAGCCTGCCAAGAAATACAAATCCTATTCACAATACAGGAGGCTCCGCCCGCCCCTTGTATCCTCAATACCCTTGGTATTTCTTGGCAGGCTTGTGCTGGTCGTGCACTTGGCTTTGATTGGTTGTGACATTGGCTATCTCCCAAATCAGGATCTCATGGCTATCCTGGACTCCTGATGAAGCAAATTTAGCCGACTACCACCCTCTTGACTAACAAGTGGCAATTTCATTGTGGCAAGATCTCCCTGCCTGTGGTGGTGGGAAGGCAAACCTTGACCCAACACTTCATCTTCGCGTGCTCTACAAGCGCTTGCCAACATGATGGGATCGCGTCTGTCATGCAGAATGCCTTTATAGCACCTTCAATTTACGGCAGCCTACATTACCCGGAAAAAAAAAACAAAAACTGGTAACCTTGGATCTCAGATTGAAAGGGGGTGACTCGGGACTCCGTTTTGATTGTGACCACGTGTTCACGATGTAAATATGAAGCATAAACAACGTCTTTGCCATGCACTTCGCCATCGCCAGCCGCAGAAACGAAGATCAACAGCAGTAGTCCTGAAACGATGCGTGATCCTTGCAACCCATTTGGTCAGCGCGGTAACGTCGCACCCTCAAACTCCCACTTTTTAGTCAAGCGGGTTGTAGGTCTGACAGTTGATTCCATACTCAGGGCGTGGCTGAAACTTCAGCTGACGAAGTTTCTTTTCAGGTGACGCGAGATCGATTTCATCTTGGACGCTTTGCCAGCAAACCAAGTTGGTCCATAGCCCGACTTAGGTGCCAAACTTGGCATAAGATAAGTCCCAAGTCGGCTCAAAGTCGGTCCCAAGTCGCCCCAAAGACTTTTTTAAGTCGTTCCCAAGTCGGGCTGAAGTCAGCTCCAAGTTGGCCCCAAGTCGGACCAAAGTGACAGTCAACCTGACCTCCACGGCACCTTCATGCTTGTCGGGACGCGACGGCTGCTCAGCAGCCGGCCGGCGGCCCGTCGGACCCGTTGGAGTGGAGGCCTCCTAGTTTGCCTCAGAGTCAGAGAAAGGCCATAAAATGCCCACTGTCATTTCATCTTGCAAGCTTTGCCAGCATACCAAGTTGGTCCATGGCTCAACTAAGGTGCTGGGGAAAGTCTACTGTTCAGCAGAAGACCGATTCCAACACCGCGGCTGAGAGCCGTATCGACAACCTGGAGACGTTCGAACCTTAGCAGGGAGATCGCCCGATCAAGCGTTTAATGATAACTCCACCTAGGGCGATCATTTTGTCAGCACGTGCCGAAAACACAACCCCAGACTCTGCAGTGGCATATGGCGGTGTCTATTTTGTGTGGCTGCCAGAGCTGGGTCACACAAGGCACCATGTGAACTTTTTGGTCGGCTGCTATCGTGGCCTCCAAAAGCCAGGGTTTCACGGTTGGTCGGCCATTGTTGCGGCCTCCTCGGCAGGCCAGGCTTTGATGTCTGCTTTTTGGACAGAACATATGTCCTCTGTTGAGACAGTTCAGATGGCCTCTGTTGAGACTGGCGCATCTTCACGGCAGGCTACCAGAGGCGCCAATCTTAGAAGTACATCGGCCAGTTTGATTGTCATGCTTTTGTGGCTAAAGTCGTGCTGGTCGCTCAGTGGTATCATTCACTTGATGAAGTGCTGATTTGGGCAACCACCGTTTGGATAGGAAACTGTCTTCAGCTCCGGTCAGCAAATCTTGCCCATATCTGATATTTCTCTGCATCACTGCCATGACCTCAAGCGAGCTTGACTCTGCCGTCTGCGACACCTCCACCAGCAATGCTTAGAGTTTCTCTGCAGGCGGGAGCAGGAAATCTCAGGCTATGGGCAAGATTTGCATCACAGGCTCTGGGCAGCAGGCGGGAACAGGAAATCTCTGCATCACAGGCTATGGGCAGCAGATGGGAACAGGAAATCGCTACATCACAGGGCTACGGGCAGCAGGCCCAGGCGGGAACAGGAAATCTCTGCATCATGGGCTACGGGAAGCAGGCGGGAGCAGGAAATCTCTGCATCACACAGGCTACGGGCAGTAGGCGGGAACAGGAAATCTCTGCATAACAGGAAATCTCCAGGCTGTTCGCGCGGTCAGAAATTGCCACAGCATGGACCGCCCGGTTCTTCGCTTTTGATTGCACCTCACGGAGAAATCGTAGTGAGGAGGGTGACCCGCATCCACGTTCCTGTGTCGCGCGGTGTCAGATCCGGTCAGAGGCCCCATCTCCAATTGGCCATCATTGACAAAAATGAGCCAGCGTCTGCATGTACGATTTTGGGGGTGTCAGGTCTGCCTGGGTCTTCGATGGTTCTTTTACCTTGTCAAGATGGCCAAGATGCAGGATGTTTAGCCAAGATGTCCAAGATCAGCTTGCCGATTCAAGATTACATAGACCAATCGTGAAGATGTTCAGATTCAATATGACATCAGAGTCTAGGGGCGTCAAATGGGTTGGCAACCGTTGCCGTTGCCACCGTTGCCAGCCTGTTGCCAGCGCCGTTGCCAGCCGTTGTCAAGCTGTTGCGTTGCCGTTGCCATCCCAGAAAGTTGGCAACTGTTGCCGTTGCCGCCGTTGCCAGCTGGCAGCCGCCGTTGCGACGCCCCTAGAGAGTACCACAGAAGCCTGTTGACTGGTTGAGGGAGTCCCCTACCTCACTTGGCCGGGCGCGCCCTGACCAGGCCCCCCAACCCCTCAGTTTATCGTCGGGGCTTGGGCCAGCCCAGCCTTCCCCAACCTCTCACTTTTTGGTGAAAGTGCCGCTCCGTCACGGTGGCTTCAAGATCTACACACAGCAGATCGGCGCCAGATCGCAGAGCACATCCACGCATCCGGCCGACAGATCGCAGATCGTTTCAGGGGGGATTGGATTGCAGGTCCTCAAAGCGACCATATACACAGAGACTGTCACACGCCTGACAGACGGCATAACCCCTCTTTGGGTCATGGCTATCCTGCTCTGGGAACTTGGAATGGCAGCAAATTGGAGAGGAACTGTCTGTCTCTGTGGGATGGTTCAAGCTATTATTACTCCAACGCGTTTGGAGTGCTCCAGTGGCCCACCTCACCATTTGCAAGGTGTTTCGTTATTAAGTCATGCCATGTCCTAAGTTATCGTGTCCGTGTCATGGTTTAGCGTGCCATCTCAAGATTGGCCATGCTGTTGCAGCATGTGTCAAGATCATCCGCGTCAAGTTTGCTGCGTGTCATGCCGTGTCATCCACGCTCTCGCCAGTCACCCCTGCGCCACAAAGCATTAGACACTTTCGCAGCAGTTCTATCAAATAGCTCTGTGGCCTACACGCAGAAAGCATGGTGGCACTTCACTCATGACTACAAGGTACATCGCAGACTTGGATGCCGGGAAGATTGAGCTAACATCTGAGCGTCAGGACTTGGAAAAGGAAATTGAGGACATCCAGTGCTTATGTTGTTTACATTGTCTGACAACAGTTGCATCTTCGATAGGCACTCGTTCGTTGTCTTCTGGCGCGACCAATAGAAGTTTCTGGGTTTTCCAGGTTCGTTCGATTTGTTTGCCTCGAGGGGGTGGACGAGGTGTGTTGTTTGCTTGGTCGATCAAATTTTGGGCCTGTCATGATGAGAAGGCTTGTTCAGAATAATTTGTGGCAAGGGCCAGCATGTGTTGGGGATTCTACTCCGTCGCAGACGCTGTACGTGTCGAGAGGGGATGTGGGAGGTGGATTTGATGTCCAATTGGTGGTGTCTGCTGTGCCTCCACCACCGTAGGGCCGGCCCGGCCCCCAACCCCTCACTTTTAGGGACAGGCCCTGGGCGGGCCTGGTACCCAATCCCTTTTCTTTATTAACGTTATGAAAGGCCCTGAGGTGGCCCGGCCCAGCCTCCCTGATCCTCACCTTTATCAACAGGACCTGGCTTTTTTCGCTCCCTTCTCATCAGACTCTGGATTCGTGCCTTGGTCAAGGATCTAAGCTTTTGAGCTTGAGCGCACTCTTGCGTACCCTGATGACCAGTACATGGACAGAAAACAGTCAGCAAGGGACCTTCAGCGAATCCAGAGAGTAGGAATTACTAGAACAAAATCAATTTTTGCTCCCCCAAGTGTTCTTTGGCAGGTCTACATGGTGTTGTTTGAGGGAGTTTGTTCATGAACTCACGTAATCCTGGCCCCCGGCGCTTGTGGAACGAGGCTCCGCGGCGCGGCCGGTGGCGTCGTTTCCGCAGCTCACCATCGGCTCCATGATCCGTTTTCCATGTTGCGCATTTTAGATATAAAAAAGGGTAGAAATCATTTTCATC
>JACLAC010019431.1_pt1 | contig 12896 bp, 10 predicted proteins | sample 8027881 | NCBI WGS metagenome assembly JACLAC01 (sample SAMN15725517, study PRJNA655200) | protist metagenome | isolation source: fluorescence activated cell sorting (FACS) single amplified genomes of... | place: Spain: Blaines Bay Microbial Observatory, Mediterranean Sea | collected 2016-01-19 | reverse complement strand
ATTTTCAAAACTGATTAACTCAATTTTTTAATTAGAATTCTTTTCTATTCCAAAATGTTGATATGCTCATTCTTGTGATTGTATTGCTAATAGATATCAGGAGACATAATAAAATTAACATTTGCTTTCTGCCTAACGTAAGATAGTAATAGGTTTTGACTATTCTAGGAGTTTCATTTCGCTTATTAAAGCCCTGTTCCTAGATTCTAATTCTCCTCCACAACTACCCAACTCAAGAATGTAGATCTCTCCAAATCTTGGAATAACTTATCTCACACTGCTCAATACCCAGAAAATTATAGAGATTGTAAAGTCATTGGCTACTGTTCTATCACTACAGCCGGATAATTTCTGAAGATAGCCTGTGGATCCTTTTGATATCGGTGATGAGTGTGCTCAAACTGCCCGTATATTCTCTTAGAAGACTGGTGCGGACCAGCGGGTTAAACTAGTCCTGGGAAACGCCATGGAGAGCTTGAAAAATTCTCGTAGGCTTGTGAGCAAGAAAGCGTTGACTTAGCCGTCATTGATGCTGACAAGTCATTTTATGCAGAATAATACGAATACTGCCTGAAGCTAATTCGGCCGCGCAGATTAATCTTGATTGACAAAGTCTTATGGAGCGACCAAGTAGCTGATGCTTCAAATCGTGACAAGGACACAGAAGCCTTGCGAACATTTAATGCAGCTCTGTCCAGTGATCAATGTTTTGACCTATGCATGGTTCCAATTGGAGATGGACTTACCATAACTGGAAAACACTGAAGAACTATCAACTCGAACAATACGAGCAAATCAAAACAAGGAACTGATCCTCAACAGAATCACTGTTTTTCCAGAAATCACTACATCTGCGTATTCCTGAGGTCGGTCACGAAGCCACATCCATCTTCCTCTGCCATCCACTATTGCCAAAGTGGCAGGATTTCTTCCCTGTCTCGTTCTATTCCACGCTTCAACTGTAATTCTTGATTTGTCTCAATGTAGATTGAAAAACTGAGATAATGACGAAACTCTGACCTCGAAGCACTAACACCCTCTAAGATCATAACAGGGTTCTAATGTTTCCTTATGTCTCAGATGGTTAGCCTGCTAATCGAACCTCCAATTGTAAGCCATCTGATTTAGCCAAATTGGCTTTAGAGCCTGCCCAATTATCCTTGGACGCTAATCCAGAGAATGATCATAGCAAGCAAAATCATCATTATAAATAGCTTTGTCGCCCCTGAGAATTCTCGCCAGCTTGATGATAAGTGTCTTTTTGCCGGCCCCAACAAAACCATTGATTACTGTAATGTGGGTTTGCATTCCTTTTAGAGAGGTGGAACAGATGATCGCTTTTGAGAGGTCTAGTACGCTACTACTGTGGAAGGTAAATGCTACCAGAATTACTCTTTCCTGATAGAACCTGCTACCGAGCACCTTACGAAATAGCGGTGGAAAGCAAAGAAGAGAGCTAAGTTAACCCCACGAGAACCCAATATCTCACGCATCTTGGAGGTAAGAACGATCTGGTCATCCTTGCTTAGGAATACCAATGCGGCGATGTCCTTTCTTGATCAAAGTCAAAAATAGATCATGTTGACCTCTTTGGTCATCAGGAACAATTGCTGGGATGCCCTGATTATCGAAACAGTTGATGACGATCATCTGCTGCCGCTGGGAGAGTACAGGCCTTGCAGTTCACTAAGTTATGAAGGCTGTGTACTGCCCCAGTGATCAAACTATTGATTCTACATTTATTGGGGTGTGTTGAACCAGCTGCCTTAGATGTTGCGTCCAATTCGTTAACGGCCTGCTCTAACTACTGCTGGATCTCTAGGCGAACTGGCACATCACTATTTCAAGACAGTAGTTTTATTTTTTCATAAAATGTTTTGATACCGATCTCAAAAAGTGATGAATCTGCTGAGATACTATCAAACACTTTTTCAGAACTAGGAAAGTCGGGAGTTTACAGGCGTAGTTAAAAGCGATTTGGTTTTTATTGTGCAAGGTTGACCGACGCATTCGAAACCCTGCTAAAACCCCAGAATACCTGTACAGTGGCAACGTGCGAAGGGTATCGGCAAAAGGTAGTTTTTGCCCAATTCGACCCGACGCCCCAGACAAAGTAGAGATAGTGAACAAGGCCCTTGCCTCCATTTGCTGTTTAGCAAGTATATTGTTTCTGAGTTCTCAAAATTTGTGGGCAGAAACTTCACTATGCTTGACTTGGGAGCCTGCTTTGGTTTGTCCTGCTTTTGCTGGAGAAGTACTGCCAAGATCTCCTGAACTGATGAAACGTCAGGCATTATCGCGATTACAGGATCGGGAATGGCTGAGTACACCAAGAATGGTGTTTTGGCCAGAAAAGTACCCAGAAGAGCCAATTTATTATGTTGAATCGAATGCCGCTAATCAGAATGAACGATTTTGGTATCACTTTGAGGCTGGTGGTGTCTGGCAGCAACTTCATTGGCTGATTTCCCAACCTTTTCTATATAGCGATGAAGAAAGTGGTCGTGGAGACTTACTGCTAGGACTAGGACTGCATAGCGACTTTCTAAGGGAAAAAATCCATAGCCTTACTTTAGGTGGTGTGAGGTTATCAACTGCTGATTCAGTAGTTGAACCACGAGAATTTAATCAGCTTCTATTCGCTCAAAAACTGTTCTGGCAATTGGAGCCGGGGCAGGTGTTGTACCTCGGTGCTGGCTACATCCAGAAAGGTGAAGATCAGAAAAATTATGATCCTGGGGATGTGACCAGCTTTGATGTAGGCTTTGTAAGCCCTGTGACAAATCGTGATTTCCAATTGCAAGGTGGTTTCTTAATGGTCTGGCAATCTTCAGACACATTTCGAGATGCGGGACTGTTTTCTAGGGAAAACCGAACTGATCTACTGTTGGGAGCTATCTTCTGGGAAAGATTACGCTTGGGCCTACAATGGCCATTACTGACTGATTCTGAATTTCGTCAACATTTTGACCGGCAACCTCTCGGGGAAGTTGGTTTCCACTTGCGTTTCTAAGAATATGCGGACCTGTTTCTCTCTCCAATGGGCACTGGGGTTGGTCGTTTCTCTGTTGTTGATGGCTTGTACAGAGGAAACACCTCCACCAGCGCAGCAAGGAGGTAATCTACAGGCTGAATTACAGTGGCCAACTAGCCGTAGTAACATCGGTAGTTCACCACAATTGCCAGAAAACGTAGCATCAATTCGCGCAATCATCAGCGATGCATCAGGTACTATCCTGCGGGATCTAGATGGAAAACTACTAGACCGCACTGAGAAACGAGGTCAGGGTTATCTTTGGTTCAGCCGATTGTACAGCGGAACAAATCTGACTCTTGAAGTGCGAGGCTACGATAACGATTCCCACTTAGTCTATCAACAGCGTGAGGATGGAATTACCATTCAGCAAAATAAAATCACAGATCTGGGCCCGTGGAAAATGGAAGAAACCGATACTGTTGCCCCATTTGATACGCGATTGATAGAACTCACAACGAATGAGTATGCGGGAATTACCAATGTCCAACTTAGTGCAAGAGACAACTGGGGTATATCGCACTATTATATCTCTACTTCACCAAACCGACCTGACCTACCAACTTCTTCAAACACATGGAATTCGTCTAATAATTCCTGTCCACCATTATCAACTGATACAGATTCTTGTTGGAAACCTGCTGATCAGAATCGCTACTTCAGTACCATAGAGAGTGTTGACTTAGGTCTTGATCTAGACCGTCAGATTGTTTCTGCAGTTGAGACCCTCCCAATTTATGTTTGGTTTGTGGATGAGCCTCGACCAGAACACCCCTACTCAGTATTCGAGAGGCGAATTTCCTTGGCCCAGCGAATGGATGTAGTGATCAATCATGGTGATGATGCGCTGCCTGACAACCTAACAATCAATACGAGTTGGAGCAATGATCGCAATTCTTCCTATCAGTCTTCTGGCAGTAATGATTTACTGATCGATCTAGGCGCCGTTGACGACTATGGATTAACTGCCTATTTAATTAGTGACAATGTCAATGAGTCGACCCCGGCGATTAGTGATCCTCGCTGGGAGGCAATTGCTAGGTGTCCAGAACAAGCCAATAAAGACCTAGTTTGTGTAACAGAAGATAATCCAGACTGGAAAGACTATCCTCTGCCACCCAAGAAATGGGATGGGGCTGAGATAGAGTTTAGAAAGCAACTAGGCAATCAACAATTGCGTTTCTGGGTTCAAGATACTGGGGGCCAGATCCGCTCCTCTAGTTCTCTAACAATCAATGGAAGTAATGCTGCTCCTCGTATTCTGAAGGTCGTACTCAATCAAGATGAGCGGACTACTAGTACAAGAAATATCCGCTTGGATATAAGCGGAGTGGATGATCGCCAAATCGATAGCTATTACTCTTCACAAAATCCTACGGTGTCAACCAATTCTAGCAGTTGGGTACCATTAGAGAATAAGATTCGCAGACAGGACTGGACAGGTCACTTTACTTTGGATAAGAACGCATCTCGTGGTTTACAAGAAGTGCATGTGTGGGTGAGGGATAACAATTATCAAGTAAGTGACAAAGCGACAGCAACTATTGAGTACAGCCCGGCACCAGGTTTTGAACACCAGGCATGTTTAGATAATAATTGTGGATTAAAAGTCTTTGGGCCTAATAAAAACTACAGTCTGAGAATAGCATTGACCGGTGAACCGGCAGACGACGTCCCGGTAGTTGTATCTACAGATTTAGAGAAGCTTTTTGATAATGCGACTTCTAGTATTGCTAGACACACCTTCCAGCAGGAAACATGGTCCTCAGTTTGGGAACTAAACTTTACCACTCCTGCTAATTTGAGCAGCCGTCCTGCTTTGATCTACTTGGATTTCACGGTAAGCAACCCGGTTGCTCACGATTACGAATATTCTCGCTTAGGCGAGTATATTCTCAATACCCTGAACTACTAGCTTTCTCGCTACCGATACCTCTCCAGATATGTTCTTATCGAACACCCCTTGACAGTACTAGTCAAAAAGCTAGGCTCACGCACTTCAGATTGAAGGTGATCTGAAGTTATTATTCCACCGCATTTCTTTAGAGAAAGACTATGAAGAATACTCGACTATCTTGGCAGCGGTTTGCCATCAACCTTGTCATACTGATGTTGTTAGCTGCAACAGCATCTGCTCAATCAACGTGGGATGCCATCAAGGATCGTGGTTCGATCCGTGTGGGAGTCACTGAGGCTCCTCCCTGGTTTTCAAAGAATCTAGCAACCGGAGAGTGGGGGGGATTAGGCTCAGCTATCGGTAAACAAATGGCCAAAGAGATGGATGTGGAATTTGAGCCTGTCGAAGTGACTTGGGGTACGGCTGTTGCGGCTCTACAAGCAAACAAGATTGACGTGATGTTCGTTTTAGACGCAACTCCCAAGCGTGCTCTTGCCGTGGATTTTCCAGCACAGCCACTGTTGTACTACGCGCTGGCTGTGCTTGCGGATGATGATCTGAACATCAAGACTTGGGAAGATCTTAACAAATCTGGGGTCAAGATCTCCGTGACCCAAGGGACGACCATGGACACCTATGTTTCAGCACGTTTGAACAAAGCAGAGATCCTTCGCTTCCCAAGTAACGGTGAATCTGTTGCTGCGTTCCAATCTCGTAGAGTCAATGCAGTCTCTCTATTCCATCCTCCGCTGATTGCGATGCGCAAGAAGATTGGCCGGGGGCAAATCGTCCTACCCTCTCCGATTCGCCAATCTGCATCTTCAGCAGGTGTGCGAATGGAGGCAGACAAGCGCTGGAGGGACTGGGTGAATACTTCGATTGCATACTACTATAATACAGGACAGACACAGGTTTGGTACGAGGAATTTCTGCAAGAATTCGGTGTAAATCCTTCTTCAGTACCAGCGATTCGCCGAGAGCAGTGGTAAGGAGCAATAGCTAGTTTATTCCTGCTCTGGTGCCACGTATTTTCTGTAAACTTTGGGGCAGGAAGCTTCTGAACTACAAACCTAGTGGATTCTGATGCCACCAGTGTTTGAAGGGAGAAGAATAGAGAATGCGGTCGACGGTTTCGTCTGTCACTCTGGGAAGATTTGAGTCTTCTACAAGCTGGTTGACGTTGTTGAGGCCACTGATGGACTCTTCTAGCGTGGTAAAGGGGTAGTCAGTGCCGAAGAAGATCTTATCTGTAACTAGGTATTCCTGAGCAGTGATCAAGATGTTGTAGTATTGCCAAGGACGATAAAAGAGAGCCGAAACCTCCGCGTAGACGTTGGGGTTTTTGCGGATTACAGTGATACACTCTTCGTACCAGGGACGCCCCATGTGAGCGAGAATGATCTTTAAATCTGGATACTTCTGTGCGATTGGATCCGCGTGGATTGCACGTCCCAACTCCAGTGGTGAATTGTGGGCAAACGTTGTTCCCATGTGAAGTGTCAGGGGTAGATCTTTTTGGATACAGTAGTGATAGAGTGGATCCATTCTAGGATCATCCAGTGGCACACCATTGTAAATTGGCCCGTACTTGACACCCTGCAAACCATGATCTTCGATCACAGTCTTCAGCCTTTCCATGGATTCTTCTTCTCTCGGATCAAAATAGGCAAAGCCCACAAACTTATCTGGATATTTCCGGATAGCTTTGACGACTGTGCTGTCTTCTCCTTGAATTCCTACTGAATCGCCATAGCGGGGAGAGAAGATGATCACTTTGCGCGCAAGCTCCGTAGCTGCAAAGATAGAGTCTGCATCTGTTGGAACCAATAACTCTCCGGGGCGGACTCTGGCAATTTGCTCCAGATAGGCTGGAGAGTAGTGGGCCGGGTCCCAGATGTTGACATGACAATCTACAATTTGTCGTGTTTCGCTCACAGAATCCCATGTTCTTCGAAAGCCTTGACTAGGCTCACCCCGTTCTCCAACATGTTACGTACTTGATTTTCCTCCCTCACCTTCTGCAGCGCCTTTTCCACGACTTCTGCAGTGATTTGTTGGGGCACTATCACGACTCCGTCCACATCACCAAAAATAAAGTCTCCGCTATTGACGTTGACCCCGTGAATTTTCCCGGGAACGTCATACCACATCAGCTTGCCACGGTGCTTACTGTCGAGAGGTCCGATATTTCCAGCAAAGACAGGAAAGTTCATTTGGCGAATACGCTTGACGTCCCGAACTGAACCGTCTGTCAGGCATCCAGCTGCTTTCAGGTACTGGGATCGAGTGGAGAGTAACTCTCCCCAAGGAGCAATCTCATGGTGTTGATGACAGAGCAGAATGGCAACTTCATTGGGCTGGAGACTGTCGATCAAAGCAATCTCATGCTCGTAGACATTCACCTTTTCATCGTCATGATAAATCTTCATGTAGATGCCAACCCGCGCTAGCCCGCAGAGAATCATGCCATCATCTAGGGGACGAATCCCCGAACTCAGTGCCTGATTCAGGTAACCCATGCTGTCCAGAGTATCTGAGATCACAGCACTGTAGAGGGTATGCTTCAATTCTTGGAAATTCATATTGGCTCAATTGGGATAGTGACAGGAAACCAGGTGTGGTTGAGTGAGTTGGGTAGTATCACTGAGTTGTGGAGATTCTCCCATACAGCGCTGTTTCTCGGGTTCTGAGAGAGAATTAAACTTTGGGCAACGTGGATGGAAGGAGCAACCTGATGGAGGAGAGACAGGATTGGGAACATCGCCTTCCAGCACAATTCGCTTACTCTTACGATCTAGATCTGCAATCGGAATGGCAGACAGTAGTGCCTGAGTATAGGGATGACGAGGTGTACGATAAAGTGCTTCGCTCTCCGCCAATTCGACAATTTGCCCCAAGTACATTACAGCGACCCGATCGCTGATGTATTCAACTACGCTCAAGTCGTGTGTGATGAAGATATAGGTCAAGCCTCGTGCTCGCTTAATCTCTTGTAGCAGTTGAAGCACTTGGGCTTGGATTGAGACATCAAGCGCACTGACTGCTTCGTCGCAAATAACAACTTCTGGATTGACACACAGAGCCCGAGCAATGCCGATGCGTTGCCGTTGTCCACCTGAGAATTCATGGGGGTAGTTATCCATCTGCTCTCGGCGCATGTTGACAGCTTCCAGCAGATCTCCAATGATCTTGCGGCGCTCGGTCTTGTTCTTGACTCCATAGAGTTTGAGCGGGTCTTGCAGAGATCCAAAAACAGTAAAGGCTGGATTGAGCGAAGAGTGTGGATCTTGAAAGACGATCTGAATTTTCTGACGGATATGCCTAAACTCCTCAGGAGTTAGATTTAGCAGATCGTAGGTCTGACCTTTTTCCTGATAGTGGATTTGACCACTAACAGCACCAACAAGTTGGATGATGGATTTCCCTAGGGTGGTTTTGCCACAGCCACTCTCACCAACTAGTCCAAGTGTTTCTCCTCGATAGATCTCCAGATCTACCCCGTCAACTGCTTTGACATGAGCAGCTACAGTTCTCAGTAGTCCTTTTTTGACAGGGAAATAGGTCTTTAGTCCTCTAATTTTTAAGATCGTTTCCTGGCTAGACATGACTGAGTACCTTTTCAGTGTGCCAGCAACATACTTCAAATTTCATCAATACTTTCAGCTATTTGTATTAGTAAAATCCAATTGTGTAACAGTCGTCTTAGTGCACGTTTTTTTCACGCTTACTAAATCACTGATTTTATTACAACCATAATTTTTAAAGTAGTATTGTGTGCAACAAAAAAACTTCGCGCACACAACATACACTTATTCAGCAACCTTAACAGCCTTTTTGTTCTTTCTCTTCGTAATCTGTTCAGCTATCAGTTCATCCAACTCACCTCTCTCAGTCGCCTCTCTAAACTTCTCCAATACATCTACCACTTCATTAGTGTCTACAACTTCAATTGCATCAAGTCCTTTGGCAAATTGTAAAGGTCTACTACCATATCGTACCGTCAGCTTAATCTTTCCGTTCATTCCAATCTGCCACCATCGCAGTACACGCTTTCCAACATTCACTTGCTTGTCTTTACCATCTGCATCTTTAACAATAGCAGTTTCAGCAAGTTCTGTTTTTGGATTAGTAATTAAGTTAATCTGTTCATCTATCTTAATCATCAATTTACTTCTTCTCTGCAAAACTGGATCAATTTCTCCAGTTCTCTCATACTTCACCAACTTCATTTTCTTTAACAGTTCCATCGTTGCCTCCTTTATTAGCAAGTGTTCAATATTATTTTGCTTTCACTTGTAAAGATGGACAACCGGAAATTACCAATCATTCTCCATTAAATTATCTAAAAATTTCCTAATTTTTTCCTTATCATTTTTATCATTATGCTCGTCATCTCTCACCTCTGCTCTTGATAAAATTTCATCAATCGCTTTGCCGACAATCTCAATCTTTACCTCATTCTTCGTCATTAGCCTTCCAGTATTCAAGTCACCACTTCTCTGCCTTTCACCAAATCTTTCTTCACTTCTACTTGTAACAACACGGGGAAAACCTCCGTAACCTTTTCCATAATCATCAGTTAAAGCAACTAATTTATCATTAACAGCACTCACTTGTTCATGTGTTCCTTCACTGCTTGTCATCCACTCTCTATCAAGCCAGCGACGTAAACTTGGATTCCTTTCTAACATCTCATCAACATACTCATGTATAGCTTCAATGTAATCGCCTTCAATTAAAGATTTATCTCTTTTACCTTTTGAATTCTTAAATCTTCCACTCAAAGCTTTATTCTGCCTAAATATCTGTTGCTTTAAAAATTTCTCATACTCAACAATTGCTTCAGGCTTCTTTTCCAAATCATGTCGCAAGTCTTGTTGTTCTTTCCAACCCTGTTCAAACTGTTCATACTCATCTGAAGTTAACCAAAGCTGCAGCTGTCTATTCTGCACGTTTTTTCCACGTCTCAACTCAGTGTATATTCTGCCAAGCTTTGTTAATCTCTTCTTGTCATCTCCATCAAGTGTATCTTCCTCAAGTGCCGCAGCGATTTGTTCATCAAGTGTCGTATCCTCATGCAGTTTGGGTGAATCATGCTTGTTCTGTTGTAAATCAAGCCACTCATTCATGTTTATCCTACAGCAGCACTGTACAAGTGTTGTTGGAAATCAATAAATGTTGTCCTAATCTCGTTAATCGTCCCTAGTTCTTTCTGTGCATCTGGCAAACTGCCGTATTTAGCCTGCAGTATCGTACCAAGCTTCTTGTCATCAAGCTCATCAACTCCATCCTTCACATAATTTTGCAGTACATATCTCACAAATTCACGCTGCTGTTCATTCAGTAAATTATAAACCTTCTGTTCACTTGTCTGCACACGCGCAGCACGGGTAACAGGTTGCTTCAAGTATGCTATGTATTCCAGCACATCAAATAAATCACAGTGTTCAGCATCAATAATCTCCTGTAGCTTCAATAAGTCATCCTTGTAGCAACCTTCTCGTTCGAGCTTTTCAAGTAGATCACGCCTGGTAATTGGATTCGACCAAGCAGTACGCAGCTCATCTTCGCTGCCTAAAAGCTTTGGCAATTGCACAGTATTAAACAAGCGTTTTAGAAAATCTTCAGCACTAATTGGTTTGCCATCAACATAAAAAAGTGTGCTGGTCATGCTCTTCAGTTCACGTACCTTTCCATCACTCAGTCTTATACGCAGCTTTGGTTTCGTCTTTTCGTCATCATCTCCGTCTTCCCGTTCACGCTCTTGTTTACCACGTTCACCATCTTTCCCCGTACCATCATCATCACCTATGTCCTCGAGTTCTAGTTCGTCACCATCCCATTCAGCATCGCTAAACATGTGGTAAGCATCAACAAAGTCAACAATAGTAAAGTAGTGCTTGCCTTCAAAAACTCGTGTTCCCCTTCCAATAATCTGCTTGAATTCAATCATACTGTTAACAGGACGCAGCAGCACAATATTCCTTACATTCCTCGCATCAACCCCAGTGCTCAGCTTCTGGCTAGTAGTTAGTATGGTTGGAATCGTTTTCTCGTTGTCCCTAAACAGCAACAAATACTGCTCACCAATCTTCCCATCATTCGCAGTCACACGTACACAGTAGTCTGCGGGTTTTCCTTTTGTTTCTTGGTTTATTAAATCTCTAATCATCGCAGCGTGTGCTTGGTTCGCGCAGAACACCAATGTCTTCTCATCCACATTTATGCACTCCTGCATGGTTTTTACCCGCTTACGCTCACGTGCCTCAATCACTATCTTCTTGTTAAAATCACCTTCTGTGTACAAGTAACCTTCTTCAACTTCTCCTTCAATCACATCATCGTCAGCTGTGTACACATATTCATCAATAGTCGTCTGTACTCGTTTCACCTTAAATGGCGTAAGGAAACCGTCAGCTATACCTTCCTTCAAACTGTATGTGAAAACGGGTGCACCAAAGTAGTCATAAGTGTCCACATTGTCAGTTCGTTTTGGTGTCGCAGTCAGTCCTAAGTGCACGGCACTGGAAAAGTATTCAAGTATTCCACGCCATGTACTTTCATCGTTTGCTGCTCCGCGATGGCACTCATCAATAATCACCAAATCAAAAAAATCTCGTTCATATTCTCCAAAGTAGTGCGCACCATCCTTACCCTGCATAAACGTTTGGAAAATACTGAAAAATACACTGCCATTCTTCGGCACTCCACCACGTTTAGCAATTGATTGAGGATTTATACGCACTAGTGCTGCAGGATCAAAAGCACCAAAGTCCAGGTAAGCTTGATTCGCGAGGATATTTCTATCGGCAAGAAACAGTATGCGTGGTTGTCGTTTGCTGTCACGCTGTATATTCCATCTGCTCTTAAACAGTTTCCAAGCAATTTGGAATGCGATAAACGTTTTGCCCGTACCTGTAGCCAGCGTTAGTAGCACGCGCTGCTGCTTTTCTGCGATAGCTTGCACAGCACGATTAACAGCAAGCTCCTGGTAGTAGCGAGCTTGTTTGGTACCGTTTACATCCTCAAAGGGTACATCAACAAATTTTTCTAGCCATTCATTCTGCTCACTAAACCTGCGCTGCCATAACTGCTGCGGTGTTGGGAAACTGTCAACCAGTCGTTCTTCGTTAGTCGTAAAATCAATCTCATATATCTGCTTGCCATTAGCAGCATAACTGTAGTTCAGTCTCAGTTTCTGTGCATATACCTTTGCCTGTGCTACACCCTCTCCAACTTCCTGCTTAATATTCTTAGCTTCAATAACAGCTAGCTTTACGTTCTTGTAGCTCAACACATAGTCAGCTTTTAGCTTGCCTGTGCGTAAACCACTTCCACGTATCTCACCTGCATTAATACTGTATTCACGTTGTACACGCACCTCACCGCCTGTTCGCCAACCTGCTGAGTCAAGCTGCTTGTCAATCAGTTCAGCGCGTGTTTCAGCTTCGTTCATGTTAAGCTTGATGTCAGTGCTTTGGAAAGTGATAAGGATTTTAAATTATCAAGCTGTTGAATTGCTTGGGAATGTGTTAATTTTGCTTTTTCAATCTCCTCAAACGCTGTGTCAAGCCGTTCAACTATCTGCCGCTGCTGTTGTAATGGTGGATAAGATATAATTACTTTTGAGACAAGTTCAGTATTCAAGTTTGAGACAGTTGAACCATGTGCTAAATCTTTAAACTGCTTCTGCACTACGTTTGAGGAAAGTAAATAGAAAAGAAAATGTTGATCTAGCTGATTTTGATAGTTTGAAAGGGCTAACCATCCATCGTGTATACAACCATCAATCTGTAAAATATATGGACGGCCAAAACTCATTGAATTCGACAGTAAAAAATCTCCTGCCTTTACATATCGAGTTTTATTCAATCCCTCTCTAATTATTTTTTCTTTAGTAGATGTAATAAATTTATTTCCTTCTTTCGTGTCGCCTATCTTTATCCAATTTAATCCATCGTTTCT
>JACLAC010012612.1_pt1 | contig 12896 bp, 11 predicted proteins | sample 8027881 | NCBI WGS metagenome assembly JACLAC01 (sample SAMN15725517, study PRJNA655200) | protist metagenome | isolation source: fluorescence activated cell sorting (FACS) single amplified genomes of... | place: Spain: Blaines Bay Microbial Observatory, Mediterranean Sea | collected 2016-01-19 | reverse complement strand
GTGTGGAGCAAATTTTTGAAATTTCGGGATTCGTGCTCAACGGTACGTGTCGTAGTGTACCCTCGTGAGATGCAAGAACATTCTCTACTACTCCGTCGTTCTCGTGAGGTGCAAGTGCACATGTACTGTACACAACGCGACCACCACTTCTCACCAGCTTCACAGCAGCGTTCAAAAGTACTTCCTGACGTTTCGCACTGTTCTTGACTCGTGAAGGACACCACTGAACGAGAGATCCATCATTCTTCTCCTTACCACTGTCGATAATCAAATGTCTATCGGTCGAGCAAGGAGCGTCCACCAGAATTCGATCAAAGAGTGAACTCTCCGTTGCGGACCATCGAGTTGCGTCATGACCTGTCACACGTACTCTTGCTCGAACTTCGCGAGGTAGATAGGCATCCAACACACCACTCAGACGTTTCCGACGAGACGGAGAAATGTCATTGCAAACAAGATGCCCCTTCTCCGCAAGTCTCTCTGCTATGATTAAGGACTTACCACCCGGTGCTGCACACATATCCAGTACACGATGTCCAGTTTTAACATCCAGAGCCATGGGTGGTACGACAGAGGCGGGATCTAAGATATAATAAGGAGAACGTTCCAGAATCAAATGACCATCATCATCTTGGTATTGCGTATCGTCGCGCTCGCGTCTCTTGGCTTCGGGTTGCTTGAAATGCTCTCCAGGTGGAGGATAGTACGCCTCACCAAACGCTGAAGACACGCGAGTACTTCCTCTCGGAAGACTACCCTCAATTCTCCTTGCTCTGATGCAGAATGCGTTCATTCTAGCACAGTGTCTCGGAGGTAACGACAATGCCTTTCGAAGTTTCGTCCATCTCGAGGAGCTGAAAATTTTGGAAAAGAAAACATCAAACGCCGCAGCACCGCGAAAGGTTCCTTTTGCATTTGCAATGAGATGTCGGGACAGTTTGAGTCTTTGTACTGGTGTGAGTGTTGCTTCTGTTGTTGTTGTTGCTTTGACTTTTGTTTTTTTCTTCGCGGCGGTCCTCTTCGCTACGCTATCTCGAACGTATCGATTCGATCGATCCACACTCATGATCCACATCTCTCCTTTCTTTCTCTTCAGCTTTAGAACCTTTAACTTTTTCATATGCTCAAACAAGTTCGAAATCTTGTTATATTTCGTCTTCTTAATGTCCACATCCACCTTCCCTTTCAACAACGTCTCGACCTTCGGGACTACGCGTTCGCGATAGAACTCAATCGTTTTCATGGGAAGTTCCTTCTCCTCCTCTCTTATCTCATCAACAGATCGAAACACACAATGTTGTATCAGTGTCTCCATCTCTCTCTCTCTCTCTCTCTCTCTAATTTTATACAGTGAGTTTGAATGAATGATGGTGGTGGTGAAAATTAGTGACCGCAGCGCACGGAACTGTGTGGATGTGTGGATGAGATATCATAGATAATCCGGTCGGTTAAAAATTTCAAGTTTCCCTCGCAAACTTCCCTCCACTTTCTCGGATTCAAATCTCGGTCATTTCAAATCTTTTTCAAAAAAAAAAACGGTCAAACTTAAACCAATTTGAATTTGCGCAACACACACTAGTGTTTTAACGACGTCGTATAGAAACAAGAAACAAAGATAATTTTTTAAAATAAAAATGGGATTCAAAGATTTTACGAGACTCAAGAAACTTGGAGCCGGTTCGTACGGTTCGGTGTACAAAGTTCGAAGAGAGAAGGACGGAGAGATCTACGCGTTGAAGGAAGTGAATCTTCGAGCGTTGAGTGCGAGAGAGAGAGAAGATGCTGTAAATGAGATCAGACTTCTTGCTTCGATGCATCATCACAATGTTGTGAGATATTGTGAAGCTTTCGTGGAGAAGGATAATCTCTACATTGTGTTGGAGTTCGCGAAACACGGAGATCTCGCGGGAATCATCAAGAAGCAGCAGGAGAAGCGTACGTACTTTACGGAGAAACAAGTCATGACATTCTTCGTTCAGACATGTCTTGCGTTGCAGTACTTGCACAAACACAAGATTCTGCATCGAGATCTGAAACCTGGAAACATTTTCGTGGGAGAGGAAGGACGCTTGAAACTCGGAGATTTCGGATGTTCCAAACTTCTGAATCGAGTTCGAATGGCAAGAACTCAGGTCGGCACACCTTACTACATGAGTCCCGAGCTTTGGAACTCGCAACGTTACGATGAGAAAAGTGACGTTTGGGCCTTGGGATGCATTCTCTTCGAGTTGGCCGCGTTGAAACCTCCCTTTCGAGCTCGATCTCTTCCGGAGTTGGCAAGAAAAGTTGCAGATTGCAAGACACCGCTCATTCCCTCCTCGTTCTCACCCGAGTTGAGAAAGTTGCACGAGCAATGCTGAACAAGGATCCTGCACGTCGTCCGTCTTTGGAACGCATCATGAAGTCTTCGGTGGTCGCGAGATTTACCAACAGAAACGTTCGTCGTCTCTCGGCTCCACCCAACGCGACACCGACAAAGATGGATCTTCTTCGCACGATTCGAGTTCCGAAGGGTTCTGCAAAGGCCATGCGAAAGATCAGTTTTCCCAAGTCGCATTATCCCAAAGGACGTCCTCAGAGTTCACCTGCGAAACCCTTGATGAGAAGAATCATGCCGAGAATTCGTTCGGGTGAGTATCTTCCTCACATCGGTGGTGGAAACGCAGCTCGACGCCTCTCCTCCGAGGATGTCAATGTTCCGGTTCGTACGTGGTGTTCGAGCGCGAGAATATGACTCTCTAATTCTATCACGAGAAATTCACTCGTATCATTCATCTGTATCACGAGAAAATCACTTGCATCTATCATGAGGAAGTCACTCGAATACTTGCACACTCGAATATTACGAAATACACTCGAATATTACGAAATACTTAACTCGCGCTTCGCGCTCGAACACAGGTACTCCTCGTCGAAATCTGTTCGGAGCAAAGCCAAAGAAGAAAAACGTTGTTCCGTCGAACGAGTATGCCGCGCACCAAGCCAAGCCCAAGCGTCCTCTTCGTCGTGCAATTCTATGGAATCGTCCCGACGCGAACGGAAACATCAAGGTCAATGAAAATCCCAAGAGAAGAACGATCAACAAGAAGAAGAGATTAAAGAAGAAGAAAGCAACTGAATACAGTGCTCTTGCTTCGATTTACGGAAAGGTACCTCGACGACCTTCCGGCACATCGCGTGGATACGCTCGTAAAGTGAGACAAGCCCGTCCGTTTCGTTTTTAATCGAGACTTCGTTAGATTTTGGTGTGCATGATTTTGTACCCATCGGCTCTCACATTTGGAAAGTATGTATCTATCGTTCCTCTCTGTCTGTGCTATTACTGTGTATACGTTGTATGAATCGATGTGTGTATAAAATTTTGTGCCATTATATGTATGATTATTAGTTTATTTGTAAGTTATATTTTAGAAGTTAGTTCATTATTCCTCATCTTTACAATCAATCTCATCATCAATCTTGTTCTCCTCAACAACAAAAATGTTTTTGTACATACTAAAGTGTCGATAATATTCATCTTTCCTTCTTTCTGTGCGAACTCTCAAGAAAAACTCAGAGAAACGGAATTTTTCCTGCTTCTCAAAATCTGAGGAAAAATCTTTTCACAGAAGACAGATAATCGATACTCGATACTCATACAAAGACAAAGATGAGCTTCCTTGGATTTGGAGGTCCTAAGAAGACGGCAAAGGAATTGGCACGTGAGAACAAACGTGATATTCGTAAAGGTAAACGAGAGCTGGAGCGAGAGAAGCGTCATTTAGAAAGAGACGAAAAAGCGATCGTCGCTAAAATCAAAGCCGCCGCGAAGAAGAATGATAAAGCCACAGCAAAGATGTATGCAAAGCAGCTGGTGAAAATTAGACAACAGAAATCGAGATTCACAAGTATGGGAGCTCAGATGACAGGTGTGCAGAATAATATCACATCTGCTGCCACGACCGCGAAAATGGCAGAGATTATGGGTAAGACGTCGAAAGTGATGACAAAGATGAACAAGCAGATGAATTTACCGGAAATGCAAAAGACACTTCAACGATTTGCAAACGAAACGCAACGGGCAGAGCTAAGCCAGGAGATGATGGATGATATGATGGACGCGTTTGATGACGATGTCGAGGAGGAGGCAGATGAGATTACCATGCAAGTATTGGACGAAATTGGTGTAAAGATCGGATCCACACTGCCTGAAGCAGCATCGGGAAGTCTCGCTGTGAAGAAGCGTACACCTGCTACAACTGTAAAGACAGCAGATAAGGAAACGAACGAAGCTGAAAAGTTATTGGCTTCGCTTGGGATTTAGAGCAGCGATACTTAGTTATTTAGTGCAGAACGAACAACAGAGATGAAGAAATTGAAAGAGTGAAGCTGTTGAAGTTTCTTTGTTTTGTTTATATATATATATATGTATGTAATGTATAGAACTTGAAGATGAAAGTACCCGCGTGCGTTTTTTGGTGGAGGAAGGTGGTCGGAAAATACACTCTCTTTTCATCATACCCTATTCCAAAGTTCGTCGTTCCGTTTTTCCGTTTCTCAGATCTTCCAATCTTCCAAATCCCTACAGTTTTTCAGCAATGAGCAGCTGCAACACCACAGCATACTACGCTGGCATAAATGCGACAACCACTCCCATTGAAACCATAGCAGAATTAATATCAAATCATAATGTAATCTCTTACGATGGTTGTTGGGATGCTCTCAAGGACTTAGGACGAGGATCCCATCAACGCCGACAACGTAATCCTAATCTACAGCAGACGAAGCGAGCCGAAGAATACTAGCGGAGTATCCACAGGTTGGAATAGAGAACATGTGTGGCCAAAGAGTTATGGTGTGGGTTACTCTGGGCCGGATTTTTCTGATCTTCATCATCTGTTTCCTGCAGACTGGAATGTAAATAGTGCCCGCGGTAATAAACTTCTCGGAAATTGCGAGGACTCGGAATGCGAGAGTCCAGCACACGTTGAGGCTTCGAACGACACGGCAACAAATTCCATCATTTTTACTCCCCCAGAGTCTGTTCGAGGCGATTTGGCTCGAGCGATAATGTACATGGCACTGAGGTATGATGGTGCTACGCGAGACACGAACACAGAAAATCTCACTGTCTGAATGCCCGTGTCAATATTCTTACACATCTCCGGGCTATTTGAGTACTCTAATCGAATGGCACGAGCAAGACCCCGTCGATGAACGTGAAAGAAATCGTACGGATCAAATCTGTCGTCTCTATCAAGGAAATCGAAATCCTTTTGTGGACATGCCGAGTCTAGTTGAGAGAGTTTTCGGAACGTCTTCAACCTCGTCTTCATCGTCGTCTTGTCCGAGTTGTGAGGAAACTATAGTTCACGGAGACACACAGTGTCACTCTGATCCGAGATTATATATTAGCACATACTATGAGGGTGCAGGATACAATAAGCTTGTAGAGATCTGGAACCCCACAAACAGAACGTTTCATATGGCGACGGGAGATTTTCAGCTCAGCTTGTGTCCAAACGGATGTAACAGCCCTCCAGCATACGATTCCTCGTACTCCTTCGAAGCGCGAAGAAGAAAGAAGGAGAAACAAGCGTGGGCTACATTGTCAGTGAACGATCGTCCTTTGAGTCGATCCAAACCGTCGTCCTCCACGAAACGAGAGCAAAAGCAATGGCCTCAGGATCGTACGTCCAGACTGAAAGAGGCTCGACGTATCTTGAAGGAGGAGAAACAAAGACGAGAGAAGGAGAAACTCGAACGAGGATGGCAAGGTCGAGCGGGTGGTTCGGATTATCGTTCATCGCACTCACAATCACGTCGTGATCCTCATGATCAGGATACCAAGACTACAACGTTACCACCTCTTAATAATGATAACAACAGTGGTTTAAGGATTCAGAGACCACCCACGGCGGGTAGTGCATTGACTGACATGAGCAGTGTCTTTGATCGAACCTTGGACAGTCGTATGTCTGCCAAGAGTGTAGCCTTTGAGAGTGAAATGGATGTCTCAACACGAGCAGCTCATGATGCAGCTGATGCTGTTTTGAGTCCTTCCAAATCACCAGATAGAACCAGTAGAAGAAAGAAGAAGCGAGATAGTAAGAAGGGCAGAGCCAAGAACTTTAGTCGTCGCCTTGATAACTCGCCCCTGAAGACGAGGTGATTAATTTTATTTGTTGAAATTATTTTTTGTACTACACTGATTTTTAATTACAAAACACACACAAAAAATTATTTTTTATACGAGGAGGTACTGCAATCAATTCTTCTCACCACTCTGTTGACCCCCAGACAAAATATTTTTGGCCTGCTTCATTGTTGATGGCAACTTTTTCATCAACACCTGACTATCCTTAAGCTTCATCTCCACCAAGTTACGAAGAAACGAAAATCGCTTCGTGATCTTGCTCTCGGGAAACCACATGGAAACAAAAAGCACAAACTTGATCGGAAAGTATAATCGTACCCACGAACCATTCGAAAGTCCACCTCTGAAGATACGCTCACAGAAAGTCTCAAGAAGAGAGGATACACCGAAATAAAGCCAAAACGTTAGGAGACGTTTCGTGGCCTCGTCGTTCTGACTCAACGTCTCCGATTTCTCTTTCTCCATCACAATAACTTGTGAGCAGTAGATAGGAAAGGACGCTACAATCGAGTTTGTCAAGAAACGAGCTCCGAAAATATATTTCGCAAGCCACAACGCAAAGAACGAAGCAGTGTACGAGCTCACCGCGGTCGGAATTTGAAAGCGTCGCTCAATCTTTAAAAGAACGGGAAATCGTTTACACAGGAATTTGTTCAAACGTTTGTGTCCCATTGTGATCTGACGCATGATATCTTTGTACTCCTCATTCGGTTCGTAATGAGGTTTCTGTGGTGTTTCGTTTGAGGGTGGGAGAGTGGCGTCCATTTTTCGACTTTTTTGTGGTTTTTGAAAATTGTGTGACGCTCTGAAAAAATAACGTTCTTCTTCTCTACTGAAAAACAGCGTATAGTCATCTGCAGAGAGGGCGACGAGGGAGTTATCTTGGTGGTTTGTTGGACAATCGTCTTTACGAAGAAATTATCTACTGCAACTAATGCATTTATCACACACACTCTCTCTCTCTCCACACATACAGAGAATCGAAAAAAAAACAGCAGCACTACCCCGTCGTCACACAGTCTAACCGAGAAACATTGAAGAGTGCGAAAACCCACAAATTTTGGTGAAATTCCAAATTCAAACTTATCGAAAAAAAATCAATCGAAGAGAGAGAGAGAGAGAGAGAGAGAGATTTTCAATTTTCAAAAATAAATCAATACAATGTCAAACGACGATGAGGATGTGATGCAAATTCTTGTTGCAACGGACAATCATTTAGGTACGAGTTTCATTCACAACTTTCTCTCTACGTAAACGTAAATATAAAAAACGTTGCGCGACAGGATACTTGGAGAACGATCCTGTGAGAGGATGGGATTCGTTCATTGCATTTGGGGAGATTTTGAAATTGGGTGCTGAAAAGGAGGTGGATTTGATCTTGCTTGGTGGTGATTTGTTTCATCACAACAAACCTTCGAGACAGACGATGCACAGAACGATCGCGATGTTCAGAAAGTACTGTTTGGGTGAGGGTGCTGTGAGAATACAGATCGTGAGCGATCAGAAATTGAATTTCAAGGCAAATGGAGGTCGTGTAAATTTTGAGGATCCGAATTTTGCTGTGCAGATGCCTGTATTTACGATTCATGGAAATCACGATGATCCCACGCGTAACGGAGGATCCGGATCTCTCTCCGCTGTGGATCTCGTCGCGGCGTGTAATTTGATAAATTATTTCGGTAAAAGCGAGACTGTGGATAATGTTGAAATTGCACCTGTGTTGATCAAGAAAGGGGAAACGAAAGTTGCGTTGTACGGTCTTGGTAATGTCAGAGACGAGCGTCTGAACAGAGCGTGGACACAAAAGAACGTAAAGTTCGTGACGCCCGAGGACGGAACGGACGATTGGTTCAACATTTTCACGTTGCATCAGAATCGAGATTACGGTAGAGGAAAGAAGAATTGCATACACGAACATATGCTTCCCGAGTTCTTGGACCTTGTGATCTGGGGACATGAGCATGAATGTATCATCAAACCTCAGTGGTCTACAAACGAGGCCTTTGCGGTACGTAGCATTCATCATTCACTCACACTGTTACACAGCGATACACACACTCATACACTCAAACACCAACGCTCGAACACAGGTACTTCAACCTGGATCTTCCGTTGCGACGTCTCTTTCGGACGGTGAGGAGGTACCGAAACATGTTGGACTCTTACAAATCAAGGGTGAACGCTTCAAGGTCGATCCGATTCCCTTGAAAACCGTACGCCCTTTTCTTCTGAAAGAAGTTGCTCTGATCGATCACTTGGATCCGATGTCCTCCGATCTACATGAAGAGATTGAGAAATTCTTGAGCGAGACTGTGCAGGAAATGTTGGACGAACATGAGGAGGAGATGAAGGACGAGGAGGACGAGGACAGAAGGAACATGCTTCCTCTAGTTCGTCTCAAGGTGGATCACACGGAATTCAATCGACTCGCTGTTCAGACACAACGTTTTGGAGCTCAATTCTTGGGAAAACTGGCGAATCCGAGCAATGTTTTGATTTTTCGAAGAAAAATTGCAGCAGCAGTGGGTAAAGGAAAGAGTAAGAAAAAATCAGGAGATGCTAAGGACAGTACGGACGTTCCGAGCACGTTGAGCAATGCCGCAGTGGAAGACTTGATTGTGAAAGTGTTGGCACAGTCCGAGAACAAACTCACTATTTTACCAGAACCCAGCATGAATCTTGCACTGGAACATTTCGTCGTGAAGCATGAGAACAGTGCGATCGGAGATCAAGTCGAATCTGAGCTTCGAAAGGTTCGTGCCATGTTGAAAAAGGAAAAGAGTCTTGCAAAGAAGGAAGAGATTATCGCACGTGTGAGTGGACACACAGAGGAGCAACGTGCGCGATCGGAAATCTCAAAGAACAAAAAGAAGAAGAAGAGTAGTGATTCTGACGAGGACAGTGAGGACGATGTCGTACGTAAGAAAGTCATCGAAGAAAGTGATGATGAGGAGGAGGAGGAGGAAGTGAAGAAAACAGAAAAGAAAACGACAAAGAGAAAGAATGGGAGAGAGAAAAAACGTCGTGCAAAGAATCTGTCATCATCTGATGACGATGACGAGAACGACGATAACATGATGGACTTGACGGTTGATAGTAAGAACAAAAACGCGAAAAAGAATGCGAACGGAAAGTCACGTAAGCGAAGACGTGTAGAAGCGATGAATCGAAATTCCAGCATTACTTCATATTTCAACGCATCGAATGAGGAAAAGGAAACGAAGGAGACGACGACGACAAAGAAGAAAACGAAAGTCGTCTCGAAACGTCGACGACGTCGACGAGGTGCGACACTTGTTGATCCCGATGATGAAGAGACGAGCGCGTCAAAGCGAATGCGTAAAATACTTCAAGGTCAGGACGATTCGGATCAGGCACAAGATGATTATGTGGATGATTTTCAATCGGCACTCTCGAATGCGAGTGCACTTACCACAGCAAAGAAATCGAAAGCAGGATCGTCCGCAAAACGATCGAGACGTCGTCGAAGGTGATGGTGTTCGAGCGCATGGTGTTCGAGCGCGAGAATGTCTCTCCACGGCCGTTGAATTTTATTTAATTAAATTTAAGATAATACCTTACGATTAAGATAGTGTCTTACGATTAAAATAATGCCTTACGAATTCCACGATTACCACTACTAGTAGTATCGCTAGGTGACTCCAGTGAAGCCCTTCCGATGGATGAGTCTCCACCCTCGAAAAGAATAATAATACATGACATGTTATCCGTGGACCCTTTTTCCAAACATCGAAAGAGTAACTTACTGCAAAGCTCACTCAAATCCGATGTTGACTTCAATGCTTGATGCACAAAGTTCGAGCATTCTTGATTTGTCATGACATCCCACACACCATCACACGCCAACACAAGAAAAAGATCAGAATCCGGACTACGTTTTGTGACCGTAATTTCGGGCTCCGCAATCAACGCCGGACATTCCTTTGTCTTGTATGTAAAATCACCATAGGCTCGAGTAAAGCCTACATATGCATTCGTGCTACCTTTCAGACGTAACTCTCCGTTCTCAATAATGGCACCCGCTCGTTCCACACGCTCGGTTTCAGACACAATTTCACCTGCCTTGTGATCTCGTGACAGAGCCAATGCATTTGTTGTCTCCAGACTCATATTTTGAAACATGCTCTCGATTTCAGACTCTTTCATCGTCACATGAGATGATGAGGAAGGTACTGATTTGTTGTCGCGACAGAGTACCTGTGTACGAGTTTGTGAGGAAAAAGTAATATTAAAATGCTCGACGACTATAACGTACAGCTCTGCAATCACCGACATTCGCAGTGAAGATGGATTCCGGTGTCACGAGTACAATCACACCCACCGCACCGCTCTCATCATTCTTCGCTTTGTTCTTCTCCGTCTCATCTCGATACATTCGATCCACAATAAGTGAGGTTCTTGTCAACGAATTCGAAATATTCGAATCGTCAAAATTCGATTTCAATATCCTTGTATAGTGTTCTCTGCAAAAATTCGCACAATTCGATCCACCGTGTCCGTCGAATACGGCAAAGAAGCTGATCTTTCGTTTCGTGTCGAAATCGGTACATACACTCACCGCGTCTTCCATGTAAATGTTCCAACCCGGTAACTCGAAATGTCCAGCTTGTATACCATCCTTTCTACTTCGAGGAACACGTCGTCGTACACCTCGCTTACGACTCAGAAAGGGTGATATGCATCGATCACCGGGTGAATGTATGATTGTCTTCAGTTGACGAACCACGTCCGCACATTTCTTGCTTGTCTTTTTAGACGTCGACGCGAGAAGCCACGCCGAAGGCGTAAGTCCCGCCAGATCTGTCGGTGCGTCGTCACCGACCATACGATTTTCACCGTCTTTTCTCATGATTCGAAGCAGAGATTCGCAAATTTTCGTGTGACTCTTCTTTTTCTTCTCCGAGGCAGCTAATATGTGAAGCGGAAGACGTCCGGTGAGATCGCACTCGAACGGATTCGCACCTCGACTGAGAAGTAGCTCACAACATTCGAACGCACCTGAGTAAACTGCAACATGTAAAGCTGTCCAGCCAATCGGAATTGTCGTGTCCTGAACGTTCACAGATCGTTCCAATATCAACATCGGATCCTCATCCAAGGATACTCTCAACGCGGCTAAAAGTTTATCGTTCCCGCACGTTTTGAAAAAAGAACGCATCTTGAACGCTCTAGACAGAGCTCTACATTTCGATTGACACAAAGATGTCGCTGTGGCTGCATGCAATAACGATTGATAGTGTTCCTTTCGATTCGCTCTCTTGAACTGTAAATTTGTCAACGGACATCTTTCGACGTCGATCGTCGACGTCGTCGTCGTTATCGCCCGTCTAGATCCACATGCCTCACCCAAACAAAAGGCAATCAGCTTATCACGATCTTCATAGCATCCTACTTTGATTGCATCTCTCCTTATCTTTTCTATTCGTTCTAGATTTTGATTTTTTGTGTCTGTCATTGTTTTGAGATTGTCGGAGAACGCTTTTTGAAATTTTGAAAATTTTGGAGGATATCGTATCATCGTATCGTGTGTGGAAATGAGCATGTGATAGTTTTTTTTTTGTGTTGTGTGTGTTGTTGTTGTTGTTTTCGTTCGTCGTGTCGTCGTTTGCTCTCGTAATTTTTTTGTTATTGTTATTATTATTATTAAAAATGAAAAAGAATGTTTTGTGATGGTAAGATGTCAGCATCATTATTTCTTTCGAATCAAATATGCTACTTCATCGAAAAACTTCAGGTTTGCTCGCTTCGCAATGCCTTCGCTGAGACGGCTGCGCCTTTCGAGAACCTCAATCTCAAATCTGTCGTCTCGCTCGTACAATTCACGCACAGTTCTCTCCGGAATAGAGAACGGTGGACCCAGAACACCGTGAGGAAACGGATCATGCTCCGTGACTACAAGTAAGACATGTCCACCGGGACGAAGCATTTTGTGAACCGTCTCAACATACTTCTCACGATCCTTCGGATGCAACGCCACGAGAGCAGCACGATCCCAACATGCATCGAAAGACGCATCGCTATTTGTGGTTCTTCCCTGAACAACACTTTGGTCCAAATCCATGAAATCCCCAATGGCAAAGTGAATGTTACCAGGTAGAGCGTCCCGTCGAGACTTGGAATGATGAACGGGACGATCGATCATGTATCCCAAGGGTTCTCCACCGTTCACGTTGAATCGTCCATATATATATCCAGTCAGTTCTCCAAGCCATATCTTGCATGGAATGAATCGTTTCATTGGACCTAACAGACTACGCATCGTGAACGGTCCTTGAGCTTCGCCCGGAGTGAGAGGAAGATTGTTGTCCTTCTCGAATTCATTCACCGCACGATGTACGCCCTCCACACCCACAACATTGTGTCCTCTAGTAGCTAAAAATACCATATCGACACTCTTTCCACACAAAGGAACAAGAACATTCTGTCCAGGCTCAGCATCTGGATCGATCAATCGATCCTCATATTGACTCAAGAAATAATTCACGTTCGCTTGATGAAAACTCTTTCCGGCCTCGGAGTAACGTCCAGCACCCCAATTCCTGGACCAACGTGCCAATCTGGACTCACCATCTACATATTTCGTTTTCAATGCAGCACTATCCGGATCACTCCCATCACTATCAAAATCATCGATCCACAATCGATTGTAAAGCAAATAGATTCCCGTGGCGAGCGACGACACCGCGAAAACTCCCGCGGCTCCAGCTAAAAACTCATCATTATCACCACCTTCACACAA
>JACLAC010007613.1_pt1 | contig 12902 bp, 8 predicted proteins | sample 8027881 | NCBI WGS metagenome assembly JACLAC01 (sample SAMN15725517, study PRJNA655200) | protist metagenome | isolation source: fluorescence activated cell sorting (FACS) single amplified genomes of... | place: Spain: Blaines Bay Microbial Observatory, Mediterranean Sea | collected 2016-01-19 | reverse complement strand
TTCTTTTTTTGAAGGAACAAGGGTGTCGAAACTGTAGTCCGCTGACCTTTGGTACTGATTTAAGTTCGGTTGTCCTTGTTTTTTCTGAACCAAGATGTCAATTGGACCCACGTTTTCTTCCAATTTCGATTTATAGAGGTGGTGTCCATCGGTGTCTGTCTCAGGTTCTGGTGTGATTCGGTTGAGGTGGTCGAGGAGGTGTATGGATGCAATGGTGGGGTGTCCGCCAAATGGGATCTCTTGCTGTGGGTTGAAGATCTTTAGCTTAGGGCAACCCGATGAGCTAGAGGTGATAAAGACCGTTTGGTCAGCGTTGAATTCTCTGGCGATTTTCTGTTGCAGAGGGTGGTTTAACCCATCAGCATCGGGCAAAATGACAACGCTAGCACCTTCTAATTTTTTGTCTGTGTAGGCGTTGAGCATATAAAAGGTTTTGTTCATATGAGCGGAAGCCGATGGTCGAAGGAGAACAGTTTAACCAGCCTTGCACAAATCTAGAGTTTTTTTGCGTCAGTGGTAGTGCTGATTGAAATCGTTTTGTGGGCCGAGCGGTCAAATTTTAATATTTGACAGCCATCTTTTGGGGAATAGGATACCCCCTATGGGTATATTGTTGTGCGTCATCTGCTTTGTATGTGTGGTCGAGAATGCCCAGGCCAGACCTATTTCTTACGGTGGTGGTTTCACATGGATGGTGATGGCTGACCAGCAGAGGGATTCTTTTTATTACCACTATTCGCCATCGCATCGATACTCCTTGGGTGTTGAGCACATCAAGGACAAATTGTTTGATCAAACGCTAGCGTGTTTCAGATCGACACAGTTGCTCAATAGGAAAAACACGAGGCACTCCCAACGTAACTTGTATAGTCAGTTCGGCTTGAGTTCTGAGGGCTTTGATCGTTATTTTGTTGGACTTAGGGGCGACTGGGAGACACGTCGTTGGTTTGCTGCCTTTGATCTAAAAAGAAGGCAAGTGGGGGTGTCGAGGGACTGGGATCAGTCTTATAAGCTAGGCGTAGCTCCCTATCTTGGTGATTATGGTGATTTGCACACTTGGTGTATGGTCAAGGTGCGAAAGCTGTTTTTATCGGAGGAGTGGTCTTTTTGGCCAACCATCAGGTTATTTAAAGGAGATTCACTCGTCGAGTTTGGCTACGATGGTGATGACAGTTGGGATATACATTTCATGTACCGGTTATGAGGAAAACAATGATGCATCTGTTGGTGATTTTGACATGCTGTTTGTGGATCGGAGTTGAAGCTCTGCATGCTGAGGAAACGGTCGAGGACCATGCCTTAGAAGCTAAACATGAAAAGCAAGCAACAGAACGACCTCAGCGCTATCAAGATTTCATCAAGGGCTTATCGACTTGCAAAATCGCCATCGTCAAGGTGGAGGGAATGGTTTGCGATTATTGCGCACGTGGGATAGAGAAATCTTTTAAAAAAGATGTTAAATATAAAAAGATGAAGATCAATTTGAAGGAGAGTGAAGTGATGATCGCTTATGCTTCTGACAAGGATATAAAATTTGACGTCATCAAACAGCATTTCAAAAAGAATGGACAAACGGCGACTCATCTTGATGTTGTAGAACTGAAGTGAGCTCAAGGTTTTCGATATGGTTATTGATGGCCTCATTTTTTATGGGATCGATTTATTTGGGTGATGCTCAAAAAAGCTTTTTATCAAAGTATGGGAGAAGATGTTGATAAGATGAGTCATCCGTGTCATAAACAGGAGATCGTGAGTCTCAAAAGGATTGAGGGGCAGGTTAGAGGTGTCTCTAAGATGATAGATCAGGGGAAGTACTGTGTCGATATACTCAACCAGATCAAGGCGATAAAAAATTCACTATCGACGGTTGAAGGTAATATACTGAAGACACACCTCAAGCATTGTGTGAGGGAGTCTCTTGAGTCACATGATGACTTTGATGATAAAGTCGATGAAATATTGATGATCTTGAAAAGGTGAAGTCAAACTTCAGCTCCAATGCTGAGTCTTGATGTGTTGTTCGGTGCTACTGTTGTTTCAGAAAAAACAAACCCACATGAAGCACTAACTTGGACACGCAATCAATCGAACCATGGAGATCGTTAGCGTGTCCATTTTACTGTTGGAGGAGAGGCTGATGTCAAAACCGTGTTCAAGCCCGTTTCCTGTTAGATTTTCGATGATGAAGGTCTGGGTTCGCAACTTGCCATCATTGCGCAGTTCAATCCGTTGCTGTGTCTTGCCCCTAGGAGAATCATGTCTCAGGATCATCTCTCTAGAACCCCGATCCATATAAGTCACCTTTAGAGCAAAGCGCTTGTTGTTCAAACCGGTCCAACGGTCATCCACGTGAAAGCCCAAGCGGTGACCTTTGCGGGCGATGTGATCGCGGTGGTGCCCCTTCATAATATAGGCCATCTTTATAGCGTGTTGGATGGGCATCGCTGGTTCCGTCTCAAAGCCTTTTTCATCGCGTTGAGTCAACCAGCGCTCAAAGTTCTTCACCTCTATGCCCTGTTTCAACTCCTCTTCACTGACGCCACGTTGACCTCCATCTAGTTTGTGGTAACCACGTCCCATCATGCGGGTCGAACATAAGAAACTCCAGACATCGGGGCTGTCCTGCACTGAACGTCCAAGTTGAAGGGCCATGAAGGGCAGCATCTCGGGGATCAAGTGTCCAGTGGTGTGAACGTAGTTGCAGCGCATCTGAAGCGTCCTCAAGTTGCTCATGAAATAACGGTAAGGGAAAGATTGTGTCGTCGATCCAAAGCGGTGGCCACGCGCTGCTGTAGCCCACGCAGGCTCGTATTCCTCGTTGACCTCGCCATTGAAGCACTGGTTGGCGATGATAGGTGCACTCTCATCAACGTAACGGTAGCCTCGCTTGTCCACCCTTTGACCGATGTTCAAGCTTGGGGTGCTGTAGTGGTACATCTCGACAAAGCCACGACGCACCCCAAAACCATGGCGAAAACCGTGTAGGGAGGGGCCGCCCATGAACACCTTTTCTTCCATGCCGTGAAAGGCCTCAGCCCAAGCATCAAGCCGTTCTATCACATGAAGCTCTTTGTCATTGAGGGCTCCACTGTGGTCCTTGTGGGGACCAATGCCCTCGTCTCCAAAACTATGGGAGGCGTAGCCGACATAGGCAGCGACCACCAATTTGGGGATTTTGGTTTGCCCAAGGGCTTGTACCAGTTTCAAGTAGCGATGGTGGAAATCGGGGTGAGCGGGATCAAAGTTGAGGTTGTCTTTTGGCGCTTTGCGAGTGAGCAAGGGCACACCCACATCTTCTAACCATAATGGCGCCTCGCCGGACGAAGGTTTGGGCTCAAGGCCTCTGGTCTTTGAGCAGCTTAAAACACGCAAGATGACGCTGACGCCAACTTGATGGGCTTGTTGGATACGTTCGATGATGGGCTTGAAATCATATTGTCCCTCCACCTTCTCGATATCCTTCCACTTCACCCATAAAATGCCAACGGGGTGAATGGGGAACCCCAGATCCATGGGAGTGAATCTCTTTTTCACATTGACATTTCTCTGTAGACCGACCAATGACTTTGGCGAAGGTTCGAGTCCCTCGGGTAGGGACCAGTCCCAACCCTCAATGCTATGTTTTTTATCGAGCCATGCTTTTGCTTTCAGATTTGACAGATCCTTTAGATTCAAATAGCGGTACTCCGGCCAGTGTGGATAGCTTACTTGGGGCAAGACTTTTGGATTGACTTTGAGCACTTCCGGTGCAACCGGTGAGGGGCTGGCTGAAAGATTGAAGAGAGCAACAACCAAACAGGCAGAGAGTAGAGGAGTGAAGCGAAATACTTGCATGGTGTTCATGGCTTAAGGGTTAGCAACGCTGTAGAGCAATTGTATCTCGTCAGTTGTTAAGGCTCGGTTTAGGAAGTAAAGTTCGTCAAAAAGTATAGCTGATGTGCCGCCTGAACCAAAGAAATCCAGTTCATGGATGATGGGATTGGTATAAGAATCTGAGTTCGTCAACTCAGGATTGTTATTTATAACAATCGTAAACGTTGTGCCGTTATAGTTCAATACAACGTGTATCCAAGTTTGGGTAGCGATATTTTGTACTGTATTCAAATCGGTACCACTTGTATTGTTAAAAGCATGATAATTCAGACTGTTATGCCCCCCCCAACGGTAAAACATTCTAGATTTGCCTTGTTCATCGGGATTGCCAACGTAATTTTTAAATAACAAATAGCTGTATTCATTACTATTTGTTGGAGCACTTTTTACTTTATACCAAAAGCTGATACTCCATTGATCACTGTTGGTGGCTTCTGGGGAAAGATTTATGGTGTAAGGTTTTGCTCCAGTAACACTGTTCAATTTTTCATAGCCTGAGCCAACGACACCATCAACATCTAGATTGTGATTGTTTCTAGAGTGTGGTACCATGACATGGCCATCTTTTAGATCGATTAAATTTTCTGATGCTGTAGTTTCTTTAAATGGAAAATAAGCGATTAGATTGTCCCCAAAAGGTAATGATAGGCTTGAGCTACTAGAGGTCCATGAATCGCCATTTCGAGACAAGGTCACGGGAGCGCTTCCCGTTATCTCCATCAGTGCTGAACCGTTGATCGTATTGCCTCCTCCACTGATGTAGGCAGAATAGCTATCAGGAGTTTTAGTGAAAATATGATCGCCCGATCCCTCAGTTGCTCTGTCCAATCTGAGCATCACATTGTTTGAGCTGGTGTCGATATGAGCGTGATGTCCATCAGATGGGAGCGTTACATTGTTGTTGATGGACGATGGATAACTCACCTGGCCTTGAATATTTTCCACATACCATTGGTTATCATCACTAAACACGCTGATGCTAGGGTAGGTGTTGCCGCTTGAGGAATTTAGGGTGATTGAGCTTGCGTTATCGATGTTGTTGCCTCCCCCATAGAGGATCACCTTATTGAGATGACTGTTTTTTTTGATGTAATATCGCTTTCCAGTCATCGTGTTCGGCAGGGTTAGTATGATATTCCCTGAGCTGGAATTGGCTAAAACGAGACTTTTTGTAGAGAGCGTAGTGTTGTCAGATATGATGACCGGTGTTGTGGATAAGGTTCCCGTTAAGTTGATGGAGTCCAAGGTCAATAGATTTCCCGATAGTTCCATGTGTGAGTCGTTATTGATTTGAAACCTCAAAGGTGCTTGATGTGACTTCACGGCAGCAAAGAGAGGAGACGTGATGAGAAAAAGTGTAATGATAAATCTCATGAGCTTCAGTCCAAAAATAGTTTTTTGATTTGATCGTTTGATCTTGGATATTTCTTTTCCGCACAAGTGTTGGTGAAAAAACATTCAACCAGACTTTTGAAAGTGGGCGAACTCACCACTAAAGTTGTCGTCAATAATAGATCTTTTCTTGACGGTCTGACCTTTTTAAATAACAGCATGTGAGCCGATGGTTTTAGTGTTGATATATTTCCTATTGAGATTCTTTATAGCCGAATCATTTGAACTATGGTGATTTTTTAGGTGATAGCCTGACTTGACTAAGGTGTTCAAATGACAAGTTTTTTTGGTCACAGTATTGATTTCTGTTCGAAGGTTTATCTTTATCACTCAAACCCAAAAGGTCATTGGACAAAAAGATCAATAATTTATCGCGATTCACACCAATGTGTGAGTGAATAACAATATCGTTAGTGAAGCATTGATCTTGCTTGACCTTTCGAGTGTTGTCCCCAACCCAGATGTTGATGGGCTGACTGAGTGCTCCAGAAATCTTTTGGTTTAGTATTCGTGTGTAGCGACAAGGTAAGCATCGTCGAGATGATCATGGTTTTGCTTTGCCACTGTCGATACTGTTATGGACGATCTTTTTAGGTCAGGCTTGTGATTTATTTTCGAGCATCCCAGAGTGTTCCTTCGGTTTTGTCGATATCATTATTGCTTAGAGTCAAGATGTCTTTGTCTACATCTCCACAGGTGTCTCTTAGATTTAAAGATTTTATACTGCCATCAACCATAAGGTAGTTTTGCACGAACGCTTCTCCACCGTGTTTAAAAACTCCCATATCCAAAAAAGATGCCCTTACCCTTGATGGTGTGACGGTGTCTTCGGGGTTTCCGCCCAATTCGTGGCTTTTACCTTTATATGGAGATATCTCGGTGAGAGCAATGGTAGCACTCGGTTGATTGACCATAAACCGGTGCATCGACCACCTTTTTTTATTAGTTGTCTGCATCCATTCATTGACATCGCTCATGATGCCACGTTTTTTAGATGATATGTCTCCTGAAGGTAGGGATTCGTTAGCTGTGTAGGAACGGGTGGCTCTATTATTTGTTGGGTTGTGAGCAGGGTCTTTAGGGCAGTGGTAAAGTTCAAAAGTGCCCGAAGGGTATTTGTTGACGTTAAACCCCCATGCTTCAGGGAATTTTTTGTTCAGGACAGGTGCTATATTGCGACCGTCATAAGTGCCCAAATGGTCGTCCCATGTCACCATGATATCATCAGGCATAGGGTACTGGTCGTCGTGATCGTTTAGAAAACCTTCTAGGGCTAGATTGATGCCTTTGAGATTATTGGCACATTTTAGCGTGTATTGGTTGTCCATGACCTTGTTCAAACTGGGCATGAGCAAGCTGCTGAGCACTGATAAAATTGCTATGACCATGATGAGTTCGACCAAGCTAAATGATTTATTTTTTTCGGTATAGCTTTTTGTCTCTTCGTTGATGATGCTTGGCTCGTCTTTTTGATTCATTGATGACATTTTTTGGCTAGGCTTTCCTTTTTTGATAAAAATCAAGCTAAGGTTTTAACTGAGACAAGAAGACTTGGTAGCCCAAAAAGTTGAGGTTTTTCAATAACCAAGTGAGCTTATAAAAAGTGATCTTTACGGTTGAGGTTTTTTTGAGTGGTCAGAACATTTAGCGTGAGCTGCTCTCTTCGTCTGAATCATGGCCATTTTTTAGGCGATAGCTAGACTTGACTAAGGTGCTCAAATGACAAGTTTTTTTGGTCACAGTATTGATCTCTGTTCGAAGGTTTATCTTTATCACTCAAACCCAAAAGGTGATTGGACAAAAATATCAATAATTTATCGCGATTCACACCAATGTGTGAGTGAATAGCAAGATCGTTAGTGAAGCATTGATCTTGCTTGACCTTTCCAGTGTTGTCCCTAACCCAGATGTTGATGGGGTGACTGGGTGCTTCAGAAATCGTTTGGTTTAGTGTTCGTGTGGAGCGACAAGGTGAGCATCGTCGAGATGATCATGGTTTTGCTTTGCCACTGTCGATACTGTTGTGGCCGATCTTTTTAGGTCAGGCTTGTGATTTATTTCCGAGCATCCCAGAGTGTTCCTTCGGTTTTGTTGATATCATCATCACTTAGGGTCAAGATGTCTTTGTCTGCATCTCCAAAGGTGTCTTTTATATTTAAAGTTTTTATGCAGCCATCAACCATAAGGTAGTTTTGCATGAACGCTTCTCCACCGTGTTTAAAAATTCCCCTATCCCAAAAAGATTCCCTAACCCTTGATGGTATGACTGTGTCTTCGGAATTGTTGCCCAAGTCGTGGTCTCTGCCTTTGTATGGAGATATCTCGGTGAGCGCAATGGTAGCACTCGGTTGATTGACCATAAACCGGTGCATCGACCACCTTTTTTTAGGCTTATTATTTCTATCTCTCCATTCATTGACATCACTCATGATACCACGTTTTTTTTCTGATATGATGTTATGGGGTTGGGATTCGTTAGCTGTATAGGAACGCGTGGCTCTATTATTCGTTGTACTGTGAGCAGGGTCTTTAGGGCAGTGATAAATTTCAAAAGTGCCCGGGGGGTATTTGTTGACGTCAAACCCATATGTTTCAGGGTGTTGGTTCAGTTTAGGTGCTTTGTTGCGACCGTCATAAGTGCCCAAATGGTCGTCCCACGTCACCATTTCATCATCAGGCATAGGGTACTGGTCGTCGTTATCGTTTAGAAAACCTTCTAGGGCTAGATTGATGCCTTTGAGGTTATTGGCACATAATATCGTGTATTGGTTGTCCATGACCTTATTTAAAGAGGGCATGAGTAAGCTACAGAGAACAGATAGAATAGCCAGGATTATGGTCAGTTCGACTAAACTAAAGCAAATCTTTTTTGTGAGATAGATTTTTGCCTTCTGGTTGATGGTGTTTAGGTGTTTTTTTTGCGTCATGGATGAGAACTTATTTTTCTAGGCTATCCTTTTAGGTGAAAATCATACTAAGTATTAGGTGATTTCTCTTTGATTTTTAGAACCAATTAACTAATGCTGAAGTGGCCCCAAAATGCGGGACATATTTTTCGACAGGATAAGTTGAATAACGTCGAGATTGTATTGTGAAATATAGTTAAATTCTTCAATATGGTGCTTTTCAAGTCCTGAGGATCTATAAGGTTCAGGTAGCCTGGGCGGAGGATAGGGCAATGCTGGGGAGCAAATCGAGCGCCGCGCCAGGGCTAAAGTTGCATGAGGTGGGAGGGAGCACAATTTCCCACCCGCCAACAGCAAAGAGTACTCATGCAAATTTGGCTTCAAAGCGTTTAACCCAAACCTTCAATTAGAACAACCATGTGGTTATGCAGACGCCTTCCAAACAACTTCTGGAGTTCTATACATTAGTCTTTGGTGAGGTCTAGAATGGTTGTAGTGAAGCATATATTTGGCAACACTACGTCTAAGTTCAGCAATGGAGCTGTGTCGACTGAGAAAGACACATTCGTACTTCAGGGATCTCCAGAATCTTTCGATATAGATATTATCCAAAGCCCTTCCTTTTCCATCCATACTGATGCGTATTCCTCTGCTTTTAAGGATAATGGTGAATGCACTACTGGTGAACTGACTTTCTTGGTCAGTGTTGAATATCTCTGGATTCCCATGTCTCACAGCTTCTTCAAGCGCTTCTATACAAAAACTTGAATCCATCGAATTAGATATACGCCATGATAGTATTTTTCTATTGTACCAGTCGATTATGGCAACGAGATATACCCACCCATTTGGTGTCGGTAAATAGGTGATATTTGTTGACCAGACCTGATTGGCGTGAGTGTTATTTACCGCTCGAAGAAGATAACGGTATATCTGATGATCAGAGGCAGGCTTGGAGAGGTTGGGTTTCGGATAAATGGCCTTCAGCCCTAAGTCTTTCATCAAGTCGCGAGCTAATTTACGCCCGACCTCGATATCGTTGCTTTGCAAAACGACACTCACTCGTCGAGCTCCATATTCTGGATGAGCTTCGTTAAGCTCGATAAAAAACATAGCATTGAGGGTTGGGACTGGTCCCTACCCGAGGGACTCGAACCTTCGCCAAAGTCATTGGTCGGTCTACAGAGAAATGTCAATGTGAAAAAGAGATTCACTCCCATGGATCTGGGGTTCCCCATTCACCCCGTTGGCATTTTATGGGTGAAGTGGAAGGATATCGAGAAGGTGGAGGGACAATATGATTTCAAGCCCATCATCGAACGTATCCAACAAGCCCATCAAGTTGGCGTCAGCGTCATCTTGCGTGTTTTAAGCTGCTCAAAGACCAGAGGCCTTGAGCCCAAACCTTCGTCCGGCGAGGCGCCATTATGGTTAGAAGATGTGGGTGTGCCCTTGCTCACTCGCAAAGCGCCAAAAGACAACCTCAACTTTGATCCCGCTCACCCCGATTTCCACCATCGCTACTTGAAACTGGTACAAGCCCTTGGGCAAACCAAAATCCCCAAATTGGTGGTCGCTGCCTATGTCGGCTACGCCTCCCATAGTTTTGGAGACGAGGGCATTGGTCCCCACAAGGACCACAGTGGAGCCCTCAATGACAAAGAGCTTCATGTGATAGAACGGCTTGATGCTTGGGCTGAGGCCTTTCACGGCATGGAAGAAAAGGTGTTCATGGGCGGCCCCTCCCTACACGGTTTTCGCCATGGTTTTGGGGTGCGTCGTGGCTTTGTCGAGATGTACCACTACAGCACCCCAAGCTTGAACATCGGTCAAAGGGTGGACAAGCGAGGCTACCGTTACGTTGATGAGAGTGCACCTATCATCGCCAACCAGTGCTTCAATGGCGAGGTCAACGAGGAATACGAGCCTGCGTGGGCTACAGCAGCGCGTGGCCACCGCTTTGGATCGACGACACAATCTTTCCCTTACCGTTATTTCATGAGCAACTTGAGGACGCTTCAGATGCGCTGCAACTACGTTCACACCACTGGACACTTGATCCCCGAGATGCTGCCCTTCATGGCCCTTCAACTTGGACGTTCAGTGCAGGACAGCCCCGATGTCTGGAGTTTCTTATGTTCGACCCGCATGATGGGACGTGGTTACCACAAACTAGATGGAGGTCAACGTGGCGTCAGTGAAGAGGAGTTGAAACAGGGCATAGAGGTGAAGAACTTTGAGCGCTGGTTGACTCAACGCGATGAAAAAGGCTTTGAGACGGAACCAGCGATGCCCATCCAACACGCTATAAAGATGGCCTATATTATGAAGGGGCACCACCGCGATCACATCGCCCGCAAAGGTCACCGCTTGGGCTTTCACGTGGATGACCGTTGGACCGGTTTGAACAACAAGCGCTTTGCTCTAAAGGTGACTTATATGGATCGGGGTTCTAGAGAGATGATCCTGAGACATGATTCTCCTAGGGGCAAGACACAGCAACGGATTGAACTGCGCAATGATGGCAAGTTGCGAACCCAGACCTTCATCATCGAAAATCTAACAGGAAACGGGCTTGAACACGGTTTTGACATCAGCCTCTCCTCCAACAGTAAAATGGACACGCTAACGATCTCCATGGTTCGATTGATTGCGTGTCCAAGTTAGTGCTTCATGTGGGTTTGTTTTTTCTGAAACAACAGTAGCACCGAACAACACATCAAGACTCAGCATTGGAGCTGAAGTTTGACTTCACCTTTTCAAGATCATCAATATTTCATCGACTTTATCATCAAAGTCATCATGTGACTCAAGAGACTCCCTCACACAATGCTTGAGGTGTGTCTTCAGTATATTACCTTCAACCGTCGATAGTGAATTTTTTATCGCCTTGATCTGGTTGAGTATATCGACACAGTACTTCCCCTGATCTATCATCTTAGAGACACCTCTAACCTGCCCCTCAATCCTTTTGAGACTCACGATCTCCTGTTTATGACACGGATGACTCATCTTATCAACATCTTCTCCCATACTTTGATAAAAAGCTTTTTTGAGCATCACCCAAATAAATCGATCCCATAAAAAATGAGGCCATCAATAACCATATCGAAAACCTTGAGCTCACTTCAGTTCTACAACATCAAGATGAGTCGCCGTTTGTCCATTCTTTTTGAAATGCTGTTTGATGACGTCAAATTTTATATCCTTGTCAGAAGCATAAGCGATCATCACTTCACTCTCCTTCAAATTGATCTTCATCTTTTTATATTTAACATCTTTTTTAAAAGATTTCTCTATCCCACGTGCGCAATAATCGCAAACCATTCCCTCCACCTTGACGATGGCGATTTTGCAAGTCGATAAGCCCTTGATGAAATCTTGATAGCGCTGAGGTCGTTCTGTTGCTTGCTTTTCATGTTTAGCTTCTAAGGCATGGTCCTCGACCGTTTCCTCAGCATGCAGAGCTTCAACTCCGATCCACAAACAGCATGTCAAAATCACCAACAGATGCATCATTGTTTTCCTCATAACCGGTACATGAAATGTATATCCCAACTGTCATCACCATCGTAGCCAAACTCGACGAGTGAATCTCCTTTAAATAACCTGATGGTTGGCCAAAAAGACCACTCCTCCGATAAAAACAGCTTTCGCACCTTGACCATACACCAAGTGTGCAAATCACCATAATCACCAAGATAGGGAGCTACGCCTAGCTTATAAGACTGATCCCAGTCCCTCGACACCCCCACTTGCCTTCTTTTTAGATCAAAGGCAGCAAACCAACGACGTGTCTCCCAGTCGCCCCTAAGTCCAACAAAATAACGATCAAAGCCCTCAGAACTCAAGCCGAACTGACTATACAAGTTACGTTGGGAGTGCCTCGTGTTTTTCCTATTGAGCAACTGTGTCGATCTGAAACACGCTAGCGTTTGATCAAACAATTTGTCCTTGATGTGCTCAACACCCAAGGAGTATCGATGCGATGGCGAATAGTGGTAATAAAAAGAATCCCTCTGCTGGTCAGCCATCACCATCCATGTGAAACCACCACCGTAAGAAATAGGTCTGGCCTGGGCATTCTCGACCACACATACAAAGCAGATGACGCACAACAATATACCCATAGGGGGTATCCTATTCCCCAAAAGATGGCTGTCAAATATTAAAATTTGACCGCTCGGCCCACAAAACGATTTCAATCAGCACTACCACTGACGCAAAAAAACTCTAGATTTGTGCAAGGCTGGTTAAACTGTTCTCCTTCGACCATCGGCTTCCGCTCATATGAACAAAACCTTTTATATGCTCAACGCCTACACAGACAAAAAATTAGAAGGTGCTAGCGTTGTCATTTTGCCCGATGCTGATGGGTTAAACCACCCTCTGCAACAGAAAATCGCCAGAGAATTCAACGCTGACCAAACGGTCTTTATCACCTCTAGCTCATCGGGTTGCCCTAAGCTAAAGATCTTCAACCCACAGCAAGAGATCCCATTTGGCGGACACCCCACCATTGCATCCATACACCTCCTCGACCACCTCAACCGAATCACACCAGAACCTGAGACAGACACCGATGGACACCACCTCTATAAATCGAAATTGGAAGAAAACGTGGGTCCAATTGACATCTTGGTTCAGAAAAAACAAGGACAACCGAACTTAAATCAGTACCAAAGGTCAGCGGACTACAGTTTCGACACCCTTGTTCCTTCAAAAAAAGAA
>JACLAC010006020.1_pt1 | contig 12902 bp, 9 predicted proteins | sample 8027881 | NCBI WGS metagenome assembly JACLAC01 (sample SAMN15725517, study PRJNA655200) | protist metagenome | isolation source: fluorescence activated cell sorting (FACS) single amplified genomes of... | place: Spain: Blaines Bay Microbial Observatory, Mediterranean Sea | collected 2016-01-19 | reverse complement strand
TGCCCGCATCGTGAAAGATGGCGCACGGTGAAGCGGATCGCAAGCGCAGGTCGACATCGAAGCGTGAGAGGAAGTCGAGACCCAGCAATCCGCAATCGCCAGCCACAGGAAGCTCCATCACGACAGGCTGAAGCGGACCGCTCTCCAAACCACCCGCCAGAGAGGCTACGCCAAGATTGACCTGCCGAAAGCCACTAGCGCCAGTGCTGCTCGCCGTGTCGGCCGTCGCTTTGACACCCGTGTCGCGCGCACCAAGCAGTTCAGCCGCACTTGGTGTGATTAATGAATTGCTCGCGGCAGAATCGAGAACCCATCGTACTCGCTCGCCGTAAGGCTCCAATTTAATGCTATAATAAATCTTGTCGTACACTGCCACGCCGCTGCCCACTGCGCCGTCCGCTGCGGTCACACGCTCGAGCGGCACCGCATGGCCAATGGCGGCGGACGCCTCGGGCGGGCATTTATTCAGCAGCGACCGCAGCTCGGAAGCCTCGACGATACCGGCGGTCGAGACGCCAAATCGTGCAAGTCGTTGTTTGACCTCATTGATCTTGAGTCGTGGCGCGGCTGCGAGGCCGGTGGCGGCCACGAGCAAGCTCGAGAAGAAGATGAGAACGATTGCGCGCGCCATCGGAGACCGATCTCGATGCTGCAAGCTCGACGCCGCCTCGCTGCTCTGCTGCTCCTCGTACACACCACCTGCGCGGGTCGCCTCGTCCTCTCCGTCGACGCGTCATCACAAGAAAAAACAACAGTTGCGACGGTGCTTGATGGCGGTCGTCCTCTTGGTGGTTCCGCCTCCGCCTACTACAAAGATTTTTGGGGCCGGCTCGGCGACGCGTGCAACCGTGCCCTCGCCGACGCGGGCTGCGAACCGTCCGATGTGGATGCGATCGAATTTATTTCACCTGCTCAGGATGCGGCCGAGCCGCTCCTGACACCAACCAGCAAACGCGAAGTGATTGTGGAGCCGTCGGTGCTCGCGGCCGACATTGGCAATCTCGCTGCTGCCGCGCGTGAGGTTGCCGCCGCAGGCGCGAAGTGGGTGCACGTGGACATTACCGACGGCAGTCTCGAGGCAGGCCGCAGCCTCTCGTCCATTGGTCCATCGTCTGTGGCCGCAATTCGTGCGGCGGCGCCCTCACTGCTCATCGACGTCCACCTCTACACCCAGGACCCGGAGGAGCATATTGCCAAGGTAGCGGCGGCCGGCGCGGATCGCATCACCTTCCAGATTGAGATGATGGGCGAGCTTATCGGTGCAGGAGCGGCCGAATCGCAGGCGCGCGCAAAGAGAGTCGCCCAACAGATACGAGAAGCGGGCTGCCGTGTTGGAGTCTGCCTCGCGCCGCCCACGCCGATTGAAACGATTCATGTGCTCTGCCGCGATGGCGACGTCGAATTGGTCGACGTACTCAGCGTCAACCCAGGCATTGGAGGGCAGAAGATGCAGATGCATACGCTGGATAAGGTGCGCGAGCTGCGTGCGGCCCATCCATCGCTGCCGTATCTGTTGGTTGACGGCGGCATCGACGATACTACCGCGCCATTGGCGGCGGCGGCCGGTGCGAACGCTCTCGTTAGCGGCTCGTATTTGTTCAAAGGGTTTGGACCGAATGCGATGGGTGAGCGAATGAGAGTGCTCGAGAGTGCGCTGCTAGGGGCCGAGAGCGGCACCAGTTGATTTTGAGATGGCAAACTCACATACAAGTACTGTACTGCCTTGGGCAAGACCTCAGACATAACCCCCGTACTCGTCCGCGGTAGCGCTCACCTTCCGCCGCGTCTTCTTGCGCGTGAGCGCCCGAGGCGGCACGGCGCTTGTATCGGCGGTTGCGCCGGCGGAAGCCTCGGCGGCGCCCTGCACCGCGCGCGTGGCGGACTCCATGGCGGCGGCGGCGAGCGCGAGCCGCTCGCCCGGCCGCAGGCCCAGGTCGCCCTCCTGGCCGGCGAGCATGTCCACGAGCACCTTGAAGCCGCCCGGCAGGTGCGCGGCCTGCACCATCCGCTCATGCGTGATTCCCGCCGACAGCAGCCCTTGGACGAGCAGCTGGCACTTGGCGTCGCCGAGTGGGAGGACGCCCTGCACCCACGCCGCCATCGCGACCTGGGCGGCCGCCGCATGCTCTGACGGCTGGTCGATTTGGTCGTCGTCGTCTTCATCGAGGCCCGCGAGCACACCCTCCTTGGCCTGCGCCAGGAGGCCCTCGCCGTGGCGTTGGGCGGCGGTACGCGCGCGGCTGGAGAAAGCCCAGCTAAACGCCACGCCCGACCCCGACGAAGTGAGCGTCGCCCACGCCCACGAATTGTACGGCAGTGAATACGACATGACGTAACAAAAGGCGCTCTGGAAGCCAACGGCGAACACCGCGCTGACGGCAGTCACGAGCCATGCCGAGACCGCCCACTTGCAGTACAGGTGCGAGGCGAAAACGACCAAGCCAATGGCGAGGTAGGGCGGGATAAACGTCATGAACTCGAAGAAGCCGATCCATCGCACCATGTGCAAGAGCACGCGGTAGACTGTTTTTGGGTTGTGGGCGGACGAGATCACAATGTAGAGGGTGAATACGCTGTAGAGCACCACGCACAGCTGGGTGATGACCGCCACTGCTGCCATCACATTGTAGATTTCGGCGAGCACCTGCTTATTTGCAGCGAAGCTCTCCACGTCGAGTGGCGTGAGAGCGACACCCGCGATGGACGACAGCACGAGGCCGGAGACAACGCTGATGTTCGTGAGCATCGAGGTAAGGCGCTCGTACACCTCCGTCGGGGGAGCGCACAGCATCGTCGTCGCCTCCGCGGAGAGAAAGCCAAACGGCTGGAACCGGAATTTGCTCTTCAGCGGGTCGATTGTATGTTGGAGATACGCCAAGTCGTCTTCTGTCCATTGGCGAGCGGCGCCTGCGGAGGATGCTGGTTCAGATGCCGGAGACGAGGCTGAATCGGGGCTTGGCGGGCCGCGCTGCCGTTTCCGCAGCATGTCGGCCGCCGCCGCCGCCGTCGCCGGCGTGTCCTTCGATCGCACAGATGCCACGTGGTGGTGCAGGGTCCAGGCGTCGCTTTGCGACCTATAATAGGGTTTGGAACGACCTTTTGTGTCAAGCTAGAAGCTCTCGTCGCAATGCTCGCCGCCCTACTCCTGATCTCGAGCCAGGCGATGCCGATCGCGCACGATCAACCAACGAAGGTTCTCGACGGCAACGTGACGGCGCAAACCGGCTTCCAGATGTCGGCCCCAGCGCCTTGCAGCGCTCTCGGTGCGTACGCCGCTCCCGTTCCCGACGTGTCCTGCGACGGCGAGCGGCTCTCGCTGTCCAGTGCGTCTACGGCAACCGCGGCCGCGTGCAACACCGCATGCGTTGCGGAGCAGGCCGTGGCGTGGACGTGGTACACGGCGAGCCACGCTTGCTGGTGCAAGTCGCCACCACTCTCACCTCTACAACCTAACACTAATGGGGTCATCTCCGGCCTCGCGTGTTTCTGACATCTGATTCTGAGCATTCGGCGGCAATGTGCACGAAAGGGATGCGAAGTCATGGTCGCCACTGAACTTGTGCGAGGGTGTGTGCACGCGTGTGGACCCAGCGCGATGTGTGAACGGTGATCGGTGAGGGGTGCGGTGAGGGCTGAGGTATGAGCAATGAGAGGGGTACCGCGCGCACAGTGTAGGGAGATACACTGAGTGCGGCCGGCCCAACTTGGTGAGAGCGCGCGCGTGGGGAGGTTATTCGAAAATCGTGCCGTTCCTCGCGTTATTTCGTGTCATCGAAAAGACTCACGCCACCCACGCCGCAGTGCACACCCGACACCGCACGGCGGCCCTCTGACGCCACGACAGAAAAAAATCGACACATACATCTCTGCGGCACGCCTTCCCGTCCACACCTTCCGAATATTCCCACGCGCGTCGAGTCAAGTCGATCACGCGCTTTGCATTATGAAGACATCGTGGCTCCGAGCTCGTCAGCGGTCTGCACATCCTTTCAGGGTGAGTGCAGCCGCGTCATCGTCACCGGCAGCCACGTGCCGCTCGCGCTATTTTAGCGCGCTTAGATACCGCCGACCGGGCAGCGGGTATCCCCGGCTCATCCGAAGCAACTGGCGCATTTGCGCGCTGGTGCCGCGTCCTTGTCCTCGGGAATGGACGGGTTATCGAGGCCGATGTCAAACTCCTCCGCGAATGCAACCGGAGAGACGGCAACGCGCGGCTGAATAGCCGGGCGGCCAGCAGTGACGGGCGCATTGTAGGCCGACACGGCGGCCGCGAGGATCGCTAACATGAGAGCGATGAGGCGATACATGGCTGTGGACGGGTCCGACGGCTTTGAGGTGAGGCCGCCGACGAGGTTGCAGCTCGGCCCCTTTTGACGTATCATGATGAAGTTTGACGTCAACATCCCTAGAACTCATTCAACACCGCCGCCGCTTGCTCCAGCACCCTCGCCTCATTCGCATTCAAACGCGCACAGAGCCTTGCCCTTTGCGTCGCCGCGGCTTCACCCTTGAGCAGTCCCACCGCCTCGCACGCGGCCGCCCCCTCCTTTTGCCTTTGCTGCTGCACCTCCACCGCGCCGCGGAGCACGCGCCTTGCGGTCGCCGCCTCCGCGCTCCCATTCGACTCGCTCACGAAGGAGGGCATCTCCACAACACCCTTATCATTAGCGACAAGCTTCATTGTGCCGCTGCTGATGCCGCACCTTGCCAGAGCGTCACGAGCCGCGGCCATACCTTCCAATACCTCCTCGGGAGCGCCCTGAAGCTCGGCGGAGGACGGCAATAGCGGTACAAGCACCTCCTCGCCTGGCACGATCTCGTCACCACCCTCAGGAAGGAAGCCATAGAGACGAAGGAGCCGATGCGAGGCGCTACTCCCATAGTCTATGCAGACCTCTTCATTTGCACTCTCTATGCGCCTCGTCGCCACCAGCTCAAACGCGCCGTCAGAAGGAGAGAAGCGGACGGCCGCATTCGCCTCCAATCCCGCGTGATTCAATAAATCGAGGCCGGGTACGAGGGCGAGCGGCTTACCCTCACCCGAATGAGCGCGGCTCAATAGGATCGCCTGCGCCCACCGGAAGCTCGCGAGTTGATCGCTTGGCGGCTGCTCGCCCGCTGCGGTATCAAGGATCACGGAACAGATTCCTTCGGAGAGCGCCGCCTGCGATTCGGCAGCGGGACCGGCGCTCGTGCCGCGCAGGAGCGCAAAGCGGAGCTGCGCAGGCCATAGGAGCGGCACGTCGGGCATCGGCAGCGCCGTGAGGTAGGGCGAGCTCTCGCGGTGCTCGAGGAGGCGCGCAGCGAGCAGCGAGCCGTCTGCGAGCGCTGAACCGCCGCCGAGCGAGGCAGCGTGCGCATCGACGCGTTCAATCGTGGATTTTGAAAGTGATTCGCGTGCGTCGAGCGCCGAAAATGGCTTCCACACGGTCGACGGGATGGAGACCAACACGTCGCCGGCGGAGGCAGTTACGGTGGCCGCGATTCCCGCGCCAGCGCTCCGCGTCGCAAATGTGGTGATTCGGCTTAAATCGGCAGCGTGTGAACCGAGCCACGAGAGGATGGAGGCCGCGCGCTCCGGCGAGACGAGTGACATTGATGACACGTACGACGTTGCGTCGGCGGCGTCGTACCGAGCACCTCTTCAAATTTCGCCACCACCTCGTCAGCACCCGCACTGCCCCGTCATAAGCTGCCACGCATGCTCTTTGCTGCCTCTCTCCGTCCCGCAGCACGGCAAATGGAAGGGTGAGGTCGGTATGCGCTCCGTCTGACTCGGCGCCTTTATCAGCGTCGCCTCATGCAGATCCTTCTGATGGGCGATCCGCTCGAGCAGCGCGCGCCTCGCCGACCCCTCTTGCGACCACGCGTCGTTGACATCGAGCGGGTTCAGCTCGGCCGGGTCGGCATGCACATCAAACAATAGAGGCGGGTTGTGCTCATGGCCATGGCAATTGCAGATGACATTCCGCCGGCATATCTGCCTATCATCCTCCCATCTCGCCGTCGTGTAGTGCGCTTTATAACGCCCGAGGCGGACGGCGGAGACCCTATCGCCGCAATAATGAAAGATCACATCGTGAATAGCTGTGGCTTCCAGCTTGTCTGCCGTCGCCAACCTCTCTGCGACCGCATCAGCCCCACCATCCATGCCTTTGCCCACCCCAGCGTACTTATCGAGGACCCACACAAACGACTTGCCATCCAATACCTTGACACCCGCATACTCGCCCCTCTTCAACTCCGACACATGATGGAATGGGCTCGGCATAGGACCACCTTGCTTTACAGCCGCATTCCCACCCGTTTGCCCATGTACCGCAAGAGAGAGGATAGTAGGCATTAAGTCCATCGCAGTCGTCGGCGCGTGTAGAGCAAACCCACCCGCCCATCGCTTCGGGTACGAGACCAACGCCGGCACGCGCAGCCCGCATTCCCACGTCTGACCCTTTGCGCCTTTTAGCTGCTTTGTCGAACGCAGCCGCGGCACATCGCGCGCCAAGCCGAACAGCGGCACTCCGCTGCTAAGTACCGGCGCATTCCCGCACGAGCCACCCTCATCAAGCTCCTCTCGGAAGGGCCCATTATCACTCGCAAAGTAGACAAATGTATCATCCCTTACGCCCCTCGTCTTCAGCGCATTCATCACCGTGCCGATGGAACTGTCGAGCTCCTCAACATTCTCCCCGTACGGCCCGTGTAATGAGGTGCCTTTGTTCTCGTCCATGCTCCACATCGCTGTATGCGCATTCGGGTAGGAGAGATAGAGGAAGAAGGGCGGTTTTGCGGTCTCGATGAACTTGGTCGCGCGTAAGGTGTGCCGATGCGTCAAGTAGCCCAACTCGACCGGCTGCTCTATGGGCTTCTCGTCCTGATAGAGAAGGCACGCGTTTGGATTGAGTAAGGTGAGATGCGAGGTGAAGAGGTAGATGATGGCGAATGTGGAGACGGCGATGATGAGGCCGAGGTACTTCCAACGCCTATACATGCCAAAGAGATGCGGCGTGATGGCGATGAGGCCGAGCGCGGGTAGTATCCGATTGATTGGTGTGCGGTCGATGAGAAAGAGGAGAAACGTCGAGTGAGGATACTCCTTGTGGCCCGATCGGCACGCTTGGACATTGGTGATCGGCATGCCCCAATAAGATTGGAAGCCGTGGCGCGTTGGCAAACCGGTCTCGTCGGCCGTGCCGCCAAGATGCCATTTGCCCAGCATTAGCGTCGTGTAGCCGCGATCGCGAAGGCTCTCCGCGAGCGTGATTGATTCGTCGGGCAGCGAACCCGGCCCGAGACCCATCACATAAAAATTCGGATTGCCGCTCGTCATGCCGCTGCGAATCGCGTGCCGGCCCGTCATGAGCGCCGCGCGCGACGGCGTGCAAATTGGCGACGCGACGAGGTGCTGCGTGAGAATGACGCCCGACGCAGCGAGCGAGTCGAGGTGCGGCGTGCGTAGCGTCGTATTGCCGTTGAACCCGACATCGCCGTAGCCGACGTCATCGACCCATAATAAAACGACGTTGGGTGCTTTGCTGATGTGGTGCTCTGGGAGAATGCAGAATGCGGCCTTCAAAAGGAGCGAGAGCGCCATGCGACGCGCGGTCGACGGCATCGTGCAATCAGCGTTGCGCGGTAAAAAGCGCCGCCAACCAAATTGCCATGTCAGACGTCTCAACGAACAGCACCGGCCTCGCGCCCGCCGCGACCGCGATCTCTGCAAATTGCCATGTCAGACGTCTCAACGAACAGCACCGGCCTCGCGCCCGCCGTCACTGATCTGACCGTCATCAACATCCTCACATACGCCTTTTTATGCATCGTCACCTTTGGCCTCGCATCCGCCGTCACCGTGCCTGAGTTTGTAACGGTATTGAAGACACGGAAGACCGCCTTCGTCGTCGGCCTCGGCTCGCAATACCTCGTAATGCCGGCAGCGGCTCGTCTCATCGCGACGCTGCTCGATATGCCCGACGTCGACGCGCTTGGCCTCATTCTCATCGGTTGCTGTCCGGGCGGCGCCATGTCGAATGCGTTTGCATATTTCGCCCGTGCCGACATGGCCCTCTCCGTCTCGATGACCGCCGTCTCGAATGGCCTGGCGTTTGCATCGCTGCCATTGCTGCTCTTTCTATGGACCCGTGGGTTGAGCGATTCGATCCAAGCATCCATTCCATTCCTCGAAATCGTCGGCTCGCTGCTGATGGTCCTCGTGCCCGCAGCTCTTGGCGTGTTGCTGCGTCACAACAACCCAAAGTGGGCCAAACGCGCAGAAAAGGTCGGCGCCGTCTCTGGCGGCGTCCTCGTCGCGACATCGACCTTTGTCGGCCTCATCTCCAATGGCAAGAGCCTCGGCTACTCTGAGCTCTTCCCGTGGAAGAATGGCTTGTCCGTCTGCCTTGTCGCTCCTCTTGGTATGCTCTTTGCTCTCTTCGCGGTCGGGCTGCTCAACACCCCGTGCTGCCTCAAACTGCTCGAGAAGCCGACGCCATTGCCCGTGCTCGCGACCGTCGTGATGGAGACGGGCATACAGAATACCGTCCTCGCGCTGGCGATATGCACGCTCATAAGCACCGGATGGACGCGCGACGCGGCCTTCCGGTTGCAATTACTACCAATCATGTGGGGCTTGTTTGTGTCTACCGAGGCGGTGCTGGTCATGTTCTTATTCCGGTGGCTCGTCGGCCGCGACGCCAAGAAGGATGGCGCGGTGGTCAAGACGGATGGGAAGGGAGCGTCGGAGGTGCTCTGACGACTCTGATGATGAACTGCGCATGTGCATGTGTCGTGTCGTAAAATAAACATGACTACGAAATAGCTACCACGCCCACCTCTCCATCGAGCCCCATCACCCCCTCCGCGGGCACGCGCTCTGCCAACGCGACGAGGCTCTCCTCCTGCGTCCCTCCAAGGAATTTGGGCAGCTGCTCGGGCGCGATAATCTCATCAAGGGCGGCGGGCGTCGCTCTGCACGAGACGAGCGAGCACTTGTCTCGCGATCGCTGCGGCAACCACGGCGAGACGATCCGCCACGCTGCAGCAAAGACTCGAGGAGCGTTGACGATCAGTACTTTGCTCGCGCCTTCTGGGAAGACATTTGGCCCAACCTTCATCACCTGCTTGATGATCATAACGTGGCGCATCGTGCTCATCGAAAATCCGGTCAAATCCACGACAATCCTTGCACGGACGAACTTGCCAGTAGCCGCCGAGCCCGCACGCACCGATCGAAAGATCATCTCCATGCTGCATGCATCAGCCTCCATCATGAGCTCGAGGAGGTTTGGATTGCGTGAGAAGCCGCCAAGATCGGCCTGGCCGACACGCATCACAAAATAGGGCGCACCATCCCGATCGAAGCCGCCAAAACCACAAAAGTAGTGCGCGTGCCGCGCCTTTTGACGCGCGCTCCACGGCTTTGGTGCAAGCGGATGCAATTCGCGGAAGAGCTTATTGATCTCGTGCTCGCTTCGGTATGTCATCGCCTCGCGGTACATTTGAAGCGCGGCGCTGTTGCTGTCCGGACGGGCACGATTAAACCTCATCAGCGTAAAGTCGTCGGCATGTGAGGCCGCCTCGCGGCGAGCGCCTTCGCTCCAATTCGTCTCGTCGGCGGCGATAAGCGAACGCAGCTCATTTATTGCCGTCCTTTCGTCCGCAGTCAGATCACAATCCTCTGCCTCTGGTGATTGCGGCTCGACGCGAAGTGGATCGTCGGTGGTAGGTAGGGCGAGGCAGACCGAGCGCGCGGCTTCAGCGAATGCCGTGGAGGTCGTCGCCATTGAGAGACCGTGTCGTGCGCGCACGCGTGAGCGAGATTCGAGTCGCATCGTGACGCGTCAAAAGTCCTCAGTGCAGCGTGAGCCGAGCCGCGGCGCCAATTGGCCGAGGCGAAGACCACGGCGCGCGCGCTGCAGCCGCTCCTTTCACATGGCGCCAAAAGACCGTAAGCCGCTCTGGATCGTGCGCCAGGTCGTCCGCCGGCCGTGCCTCGTGATGCTCTGCTCCATGGGTCCGGCACTCGGCCTCACCGGGACGCTGGGTGCGGGTGTAATAATGGGTTTCCTCAACGTGCAGATCGACATCAGCGAGGGCTCCTTCACGGTGGTCGGCGACGAGGTCGCGGATCGGCACCGGAGCTACGCCGCCGCCCAGTCGGAAACCTCCGTCTACACGCCGGCGCACAATTTCTTCGTGGCTGAGCCGCCCTCGGCGCCACCGCCTCCCAATCCGCCCTGGCCGCCTCAGTCCCCTTCGCTGCCGCCGACTCCCGGCGCGGACTACCATCGCTACGACTGGGAGCCGTTCCGCCCTGGCATAATGCTCCACTTTGAGGCGACCGACGGCGGCGACCTGATGACCGCCGACCGCCTCTCAAAGATTCGCGCCTTCCAGGACGAGGTGAAGGCCATCGGCGAGCCGCTTTGCAAACGCCGCGACGCGGTTAGCGGCGCGCGCAACCGCTTCGGACCGCGGGAGCTTGGACGTCCGGAGGGCATATGCGAGGGCTTCTTTGGCCCTACGGAGCTCCTCTACGCGCCACGGAAGACGCGCGACCGCTTCACCACGCTGAGTGTCCCAATCCCCTCCATCTACACCTCTACCCTCACTGCACAGCTCCCGGCGGCGAATACCGCCGCCACCCGCGCGGATGGCCGCCTGAACGCGACAGAACTCCTCACACAGTTAGGCTTGTCCACGAGCGCGCTGCCATCGGACTATAGCTCCCACCTCGACCGCCTGGGCGATGGTTTCAGCTGCGCGGTTGGAGCTAATCTGGTCGCCAATCAGCTTGTACTGAGCAACTGCGGCCCCGTCATCGAGTGCTGTGGATGCGGCTGTTCTGTCGACGATGTTGAGAGGCCGCCACTATGCGAGGCCGCGAGTGACGGCAGCTATGTGACCTACTCGGATGCATGGAGCGTTGCTACGAACGCGTCAACCGCGCTCACATCGCCAACCCTCTCCCTCATGCCGCACGTGCGTACCGAGGTCTCTTGCTCGCCTCGCGACGAGTCAGAGCTCCAATTCGGCTCGTGGTGGTTTGATGAATCGTACCGCAACGGCAGTGAGGCAAATGTCATCCGCTTCCGCACACAGATGGCCTTAGGCATCTACATAAACGCTCAGACTAGCACTGCCGAAGAGCGCACCTCCACATGGCGCTCCACATACAATGAATACAGTAATATGTTGACTGGTCGTATCATCCCTCTCATCAAATCGTGGAATCGCGAGCAGACGGACATGCGTGTTGCCGTATGGGGCCACGGTAGAGTCCTTGTGACGTATGAGATCATCTCCCATCTGATCGGTTCGATGATGTGGGCCGCGCCTGGAGGTATGCTCGCATACATGTACATGACCTTCCATCTGGGCTCTCTACTCCTGTGCATGGCGGGTATGTTTGGTGTACTCATCTCCTTCCCGACAACATGGTTCCTCTACAATGTCGTCTTCCAGCGGCCATTCTTCGGCATGTTCAACTTTATGGCCGCCTTCGTGATTGTAGGCATCGGCGTCGACGACATCTTCGTCTTCATGGACGCATGGAAGCAGTCACGTGAGAGATACTCCGATAAGATGGAACGTATGGACTATGCATATAGGCGCTCGTTCAACGCGATGACTATCACCTCAGTTACGGACTCGGCCGCATTCTATTGCAACTGCATCTCCTCTATTACGATCGTCCGGCTGTTTGGTATCTTTATGGGAACTCTTGTACTCGTCAACTTCCTGCTCGTCATCACGTGGTTTGCGGCGGTAGTGTCGTGGCATCATCGCGCGGGCTTCGAGACGCCGTGCACCTTCTGCTGTGCCAAGCCATCACGTCAATCAAAGGAGGAAAAGGAGACACCCGAATCGCCGTCCACGATCGAAACAAAGGTTCATAGCCGCTTCGGCTGGACGCGCCATGTCGAGCACTTCTTCGGCAACAAATTCGTCGACCTCCTACAAAAGGGGCGCTACGTCATCGTCGTACTCGCCATCATCGTCGCTGGTGTCGCCGGATACAGCGTGACCCAACTCCAACCAACTGAGCGCGACTTCCGTTATGAGTCCTTTGCGGACGATAGCAACATTATGATCTTCCTCGAGCAGGTAGAGGCGTATGATGGCTCGCCTATAAGCTATGTCACGGTCACTTGGGGCTTGGAGGGCCTGGATAGGCAGTACTTAGACCCAAACGATCCTTATGCGACGGAGGGAACGCCAATCTGGTTGAGTGGATTCGATCCAAGCACAGCCGATGCGCAGCGTGCGGTGTTGAAGGTCTGCGAGGATGCGGGAAGCTTGGATGTTGTACGGACGGCACGAGAGAAGATGGCGGAGGGCTCGTCGTCGTCCACACCTATAGGCCCTATGCATTGCTTTATGCAGCACTTTAGGGATTGGATGATAGAAATGCGTGGTAACACTGGCTGGCCGGCGCCTCCATCCGAGTTCAACGATCTAATCAGCGAGTTTGGGCTCTTCAGCACGCGCCGTTATGGTAATGCGTCGTGTACGTCGCTACCCGGCACCAATAGTCTACTCGAGAGCCGCTGCTACGCCTTCTGGGCCTCTGCATCACCGTATCTCGATGACGATAGCCTTCCTGACTGGTCTCGTAACTTGGGCTGGTCGTGCCCTGTGTACACAGCGGAGAGGAGATGCTACCTACCTACACCATCATACGATGAGGAGGGTACACCATACGGTGGGGACGATGAGAGGGAGGAATGGCGCGGCTTTGAGCCACAGCTTAAGATGATCAGCCTATCCTATCCGATCAAGATGTCGCAATTCTCGTCCGCATACTACTCACGATCCTTCTTCACAACGTTTGAATCGATCGTATCGGACGCGAATGCAATGGTCAGCCCGGCGACCTTCAAAGCGGTGCAAGGGCATGAGAGATG
>JACLAC010010318.1_pt1 | contig 12916 bp, 9 predicted proteins | sample 8027881 | NCBI WGS metagenome assembly JACLAC01 (sample SAMN15725517, study PRJNA655200) | protist metagenome | isolation source: fluorescence activated cell sorting (FACS) single amplified genomes of... | place: Spain: Blaines Bay Microbial Observatory, Mediterranean Sea | collected 2016-01-19 | reverse complement strand
TATAATATTATGGTAGCTATTAGAGAAAAGAAGTTAGCCTACAAACATCCCAATCTTTGTGAACTCCAGTCTAAGCAAGAGACAAAGTTCTTTCTTCATCCAAGAGTACAATTGGTGTGGATTGAAAAGGCTGCTCAACTTGGGAACCAGGCACTATTGGTGGGTATTCTCCTGCAGTTCAGGGTAGTGCTGAGTGGCAATGAATCAGTGACTCTACCAAAGGATTTCTTAGCGAAGTTTTGGATTTCCCGTGGTATCAAGCAACGTGCTCTCAAGACTCTGGAAGAAGCTGGTTTGGTCAGTGTGGTTCAGGAGCAAGGTCCTAGTCCAGTGATCACAGTGCTGAAGGTGTAGGGTGAGTTGCCTAATCATGTGACAGTAGGGGGACAGGACCAAATACCCTTATCCATTCATTTTTACCTCCCCAGATCGATTTTCTTATGAGCCCAATTTTCTATTTAGGTTGATTCCCATGAATGTACGCACAAACTTTATCTTCGAACAGAAGAAATTTGTCCAGTATTTCAAATTAGATAGCAATGGTTCAAAGGCGGTTTTTTAGAAAAAGTACATGATCCAGTATCCAGATATTGAAGTAAATTTAACGACTAAAATTTTATAATTTAGTAAGTATTATAAATCTATCATGCAAATACCATTTAGATCTACACTAAAGAAGTATAAATTACTGTTCTCAAGTCTTTAACGATGCTATTCCCAAATTCTGTGTTAAATAAATCTGCCATTTGAGTCATGAAAACAACACTTATTTTTTCGTGTGGATCAATCCAAAAATGAGTAAATGCATACCCACTCCAGAAAAATTCTCCTTTGGGTGAAAAATAGAAATTACTCTCTTGGGGATTTATTACAAACGCGCCCCCCAAGGCATGACCAATTCCATTAAGATTCGATTCCAATGCAAGGGTTTGATCTTTCTGAAGTGTGCTAAGAGATGAACTTCCAGTTTGAATTGACATAAACAATTCAACTGTATTCGAGCCGACGATCGGCTCCCCATTGTGATTACCTTTATCGATTAGTAATTTTAAATACTTCATGTAATCGTCAATAGTAGATACTAATCCACCACCTCCTGAATAAAATTTAGGCTTTTCTATATAACCAGAAGTGACGGAATTATCTAATAATTCATGTCCACTTTCTAGCTTGGAATATAGGCTTCCAAATCGATTTATTTTATCCTCTTTAATAAAAAATTCTGTGTCGTACATATTTAGTGGATTAAAAATATTCTCTTTGAGAAATTCCTCCAGATTTTTACCCGAAATCCGTTCGATAACGATACCCAAAATATCAATTGAAATCGAATAGTGCCAATTTTTACCAGGCTGGTAATAAAGTGGTATATTTCTTAGTTGCTGTATAACTTCATCTGAATTCATTGAAGAATTGCTTGAATCTCTCCAAAGACCCGGTGATTTCGGACCCATTTGTAAATTATTTTGTACCATCTGATGTACTGGAGTAAGATCGGAACCATAAGTAAATCCTGCTTGATGTGTCATCAGATTTCTGATTGTTATTTTGGTATTTAGTTTTTCAAGAGTCAGGCTGTTAATATTTCCACTTTTGTAAACCTCTAAATTTTCTAATTCAGGAATGAATTTGGAGATATCGTCATCCAGATATACTTTCCCCTTTTCAAGAAGAATCATCATTCCAAAACATACAATAGATTTTGTCATCGAATAAATTCGATATATATCATCACGCTTAACATCCCTATTATTTTCGATATCTTTTGAGCCAATATGGCAATAAAATTGTTCAATATTTTCTTTAGAAACAAGTATGGAGCAACCAACTAATCCGTTATTTACGAAACTATCTAAAAGATTTTCTAATCTGCAGAGTCTCTTAGGAGAAAAACGTTTCATTTCTGCCCTTTATATTAAAAATTATATCTAAATGTTAATTTAATCCAACTAATTACAGTAAATTAGCTATTTTCCTTGTTTTCGCCTATTTAGTAAACATTTCATAACTCATTCGAACTATCTTTGTCTCATTTCTAAAAACACAAAGCGATTTCTAAAGTTTAGTTTTCATAATTTAGATTAATCACGAGTTATATTATCTGCCGTCAGATGTTTTATTATTGTGTAATGTAAATATAAAAAACCTACTAGAATGTAGATTGCATGTCAATAATTTATTTCGAACACTACAAGTTCCCCCATCAATAATATTTTGATCCTCCAACCAATTTTGAACTGAGCAACTGTGTAAATAAATCATAGGCAATTTGAGTGCTTGACCTAATCTTTTTGAGTAAGTTCGAAAGAGATTCAAGTATGGATCAACTTATACTTAGAAAGAATTTCCATCTACGGCGTCTTTTAAAGCAATCGAGAACATATTAAAGAATCCTCTCAAAGTTATTCTCCACTTCCGACAGATCGTCTTTAGGTTTAAGTCCAATTATGGTATAATGATGTGAGTTCATTTAACTGAAATCATGTAGTATTTATTTTTATCAAACGACTAAATCCATCTCTCTGATAAACCATTCCATCATCAGTAATTTGTTCATCACGGAAACTGCTCAAAACACGTCTATCCGCTTGAAGGGGGGACAGGGCCAAATACCCCTACCCCTTCATTTTTTACCTCCCCTATTTGATTCCCATCCGAGCCCAATTTCCTATCGAGGAGTATCCAGATGAACGCATCTCCAAATCTGACCTTCAAGCAGCAACGATTCGTTGAAGAATACCAGGTCGACGGTAATGGATCACAGGCTGTTCTTCAAGCTGGCTACAAGACCAAGCATCCTGCTGAAATGGCTTATGGACTCCTGAGAAATGCTAAGGTCAAACACACCCTCCAGGATGCTCAGAACGCTCGTAGAGAGCGTTTGCAAATGCGGGTAGATTCGACTGTCCAGCAGTACATTGAATTGAAGGATAAGGCTCTGGAGGCTTGTGACTACCAGACATCACTGAGAGCACTGAATCAGCTAGTCAAGCACCTGAAAATTTTCGAGCACTATCATGCGTCACCCTTGCTGGAAGCGATTGAGAAGAACCCGGAAGACCTTGAAGAGCTAGTTGATCAATTCCTGTGGATCAATATTTCATTAGGTAATTGGTCTTATGTGCTACGTGCTCTGGAATTGAAGGTAAAACTGGCTGGGAAAGAGAAGGGAGAGTTGAACTATGAGGAGATGTTGAATTCTTTGGATTTGGCTGCTTAATAGTGTTCAGCAAAGAATATTAACAGTCCTCATATATTAGGAGTAGATAGGATCGGGATGGTGAAGTGAGTAATTTGGGAGCCTACAGGGTTTCAAAGACCATTAGTACAGAAAACAGGCAGGTTTGGGCTAGATTCCGTTGTTGAACCTGCTAACTGTCTTTGTTGAGATGAAAACTGAATTAGCTCCAGATGAGCAATCAGAAGAGACCAAGCAGATACGGGGATGGTCATTGGTGTAAACTCTTCATTTACTATACATTCATCAATTCCAGCAAACTTAGTAAAAACTTAGTCTGTAGCAGAGTTAACTAAGCAACACTCAAGACAGGCATCAATTATTACCAGATCTATTGTTTGATAATAACATTAGGCAGACAGTGCTGCAGTGATTTAGGGGATTATTTGATGGGAGATTACGTTAATCTTATTTTCGAAGATAAGAATTTAGAAAGCGTAGACGATTGAAGCCACTTCCGTATATGACGAACTGGGCATAGGATATAAAGTATTCTCACTAAGATTTATGTCTGGAGTACTCCAAAGAATTACTCCCTTGAAGAAATTTAATTCAAAAGTTTCTCCAATGTAAGAGTACCCATAAGCTTCAAGATTATAGGCCAATCCAAAATAATTCATTCTCCCCGCATATATTTCGGACTTGTTGCTACAGATACCCTTTCTAAACTTCCTGCCGTTGAAACCCCTACCCGATGGGTCCCCTTCAACAATGTATGGATCACAAAGATTTACTGCATAATGACCTTCCGTGTAACCAACGCCTAATCCAAGCCCTATTGAAATCAGGCGATGCCTCTCACCTATTGGGATAAAAACTCCAAGACTTTTGCCAACTACTAGCATCCATAAGTTCAAATCCCCACTCAAAGAAGGTTCAGATAGAGCATCAATCTGGGATTTATATTTTGGGTGCCTTAGAGTAAATTCATCGATATTTGTCTGCTCTGAAGTTATGGAAAAATCTTTTGAACCATTATTACTCAGATTGGTATTTATCAGACCTGGATATGTTGTACCTTTCAATTTAGGAGGCATATCCTCCACAAAGATTTGTTCAAGGCTGACAAACCAGCTTGTATAAGCCCAATTGTTCAGAAGGTCTTCGTCAAGTTGTAACGCAACAGGTATCAGCTGGGTTTCTGTTGTAACCCCAGATGTACTTTGAGCATAATTTCTATCGCCATCGGTAATGCTTGAACTATCCGAATAGGCACCGCTTCTAAAATAAAGTCCAAACTTCCTAGGCTTAGTCTCAGCATAGGCATACCCACCAAGTACTACCAGCAGTAGTATTGTAAGCAGAAGGGATCGCGATCTCATCGGATCTCCAGTTTTTAAGATGGTCGGCCGAAGTTGTACTCGGGTGAAGCGACACAGCTCTATTATGGGTTATGCAAGGACTTCCCCTATTGTTCGACAATTGCGGATCAGGAATAGTGGAGCAATGAATAGGTAATTAAATGCATTACTCAACGAGGGATTAGTTGGTGGGGGATTACGTCAATCTTGTTTTCGGAGATTACAAATTGAAAAGGAGGAAAAGAAGTTAAGAGGTGTTGACTCTAAAATTAAAATCTATATATGACACTAATTTCATTTACAAATTGGGCCCAAAACTTAACGGTGAAATTTTTAGAGGATTTATACACGTGAATATTATCTATAGTAAAAATATTAAATTCTAAATCTTCTCCTATATAACTATAGCCGATCACCTTAGAGGTGACGCTAGTGTCAATACCACTACTGAAAGAAGCATTTAACAATTCTTGTTTGTTCTTACAGAATCCCTGCTTATCAAGAATGCGATAGGGGTCACACAGATTCACAAAAAAGATACCATCAATATAATTTAATCCAAATCCAGCACCAAATGTCAAAATTCTATGTCGCTCACTGAGCGGCAGGAATACGCCAATTTGATAACCGAAAGTTAACAGCTTTAAATCATAATCGGCGCTTATTGTTGGATTTGTAGCAGCATCAATCTTGCTAGCATATTCTGGATAAGTGCTACGAAATATTGCTATATTTGTTTTTGAATTGTCTAGATCACTGTCATTAATAATGATGTCCTTGCCACCATATGTATATCCTTCTCTGAGACTTGGAGGTATGTCTTTCGCGCTCATAGGGGAATAGTCCACAACGGCTTCTCCAAAAGCCCAGTTCTCAAACAAATTTTCGTCAAACTGAATGAATACAGGGAATCTGGGGTAGGTCTCATCATTTAATGCATCCGCGGAATCTAAAGATGACTCGGCATATACCTCGCCGTCTGTTCCTTCAATCTGATTTTTGTCAACTACGCTACCCTGTCGAATCCCAATCCCAAAGGCACGTGGTTTTGTCTTTCCCGAACTGCAAGCAGTTACACTGACTGCTAGTAGCAATGCTAAAGATATGAGTCTTACTACACTTTGGGATTTTATCTGTTGGAGTGCTCTAGTATCAACGCGTTCGTGCTGATGACTTGAACACATGAGATGTGAATCGTGTGGAAGGATTGATCTGGATCTCATCGGATCTCCAGTTTTAAGACGGTCGGCCGAAGTTGTACTCGGGTGAAGCGACACGGATCTATTGAAGATCATGCAAGGCGTTCCCCTTATCGTTCGACAACTGCGGATTGTTTGCGGGGCATCTGTGTACAGATGGGTAGGCCCTTCGTATCTACACGGATACGTACAGACCCTCAAAAGTATGCAGAACAGAAAGCAAACAGATTTTGGCCAGACTGGGTTGCTTAATAGGCTAATTGTCTGTGCTGAGATGGAAATTGAATCGGGATGGTCTGATTAATTGTTGTGTAGATTTTACGAAGAGATTGAACCGAGGCTGGAATGGGTTTTGAGAAAGAATCTTGTTCAAGAGATCGATGAGTGCACGAACTTAATTTTTATGGTTAAATTATTGATGTTATTTCATATTACTTTTTTTGGATTACTATCAGAGTACCCGCTAGCAGGATTTATGACAACACTTCGGTTGTAACCTACAGATACCTACAGTAACAGTTCGGCGAGTATGATGGTCTAACTAAAGGATTCAGACTTTTAGGTTATTTTAGCCGGCTATCCTTTTTCGAACACAGGGATTTCAAACGACGTTAAAAACTCTGCCTTCTGAACATTCCGCCTAAAGCTTCTCCTCATAATAAGACAACCTGCTCGACATCTGCATCATCTACAAACGTCAAAATCCACTCTATAAATTCGAAGATAAATTTAAAAATAAATAATCGATTGTCGGGCAAAAGTAGGGTCAGATTGGGACAGAAAATCCCGCCAAATGGTTGGGTATATGGTTGGGTAAATCGAAATCCGGGTGAAAACCAGAAAAGTGGTGGGCTGGGTTAAATACTGATTTTACTGAGGAAAAGTGTGGTGGCGGGCGCAGGATTTGAACCTGCGACCTTCGGGTTATGAGACCGTTAGGCATCTAGTACCCTTATTGAGTCAGAAGTACTCATACTTTTGATATTATGTTGTAATTAAATAGTAATTAGCTATTCTCTGCGGTCAGATCAAGTCAAAAAGTTACTCATTTACTACCTTGTAGGTGGGGACAATGGTGGGGACAGTAAAACTGAACCAACAGAAAGAGCATGGCAAAATATCAGCGAGAGACAACCCAATACCCCGGAGTCTTCTGGTTAACCATTCAAGGTATTGAAACGCTCTACATTCGTTACAAGCGGCCGGGTACGGATAAAGCTGTGGAGGAAACTCGGATCAAAGGCGCAAGGGTGGACGGCCCCTAGAGGTAATGCAGAGCGGGCAAAACGCATCAATGGACAAGCACAGTCAAATGCAGAGCAACGAGAGTCCAGAATCGCTGAAATGCTAGCAGAAGAATCTCGGCAGACTCTTGATCGACTTTGGGGTGCTTATCTAGAGTCCAAGGGATCTTCACTTAAAGGTCTGGTCACAGACAAGAATCGCTATGAATTACATCTCAAAGATTCATTTGGTCAGAAAACTCCAGCGGAACTTTCTCCTCCAGATGTAGATAGACTGCGTCTAGAATTATTGAAGGACCACAGTAATGGGACAGTGCGCAATGTATTGGAATTACTGCGTCGAATCATCAATTTTGGAGTCAGTCAGCAGCTTTGCCCTCCCCTCAACTGGACGATCAAACTTCCTAAACCAGATCCGGATTCAGAACGTATTGAAGTGTTGACAGATGAGCAGTTTCAAAAGCTTCATGAGGTCTGGGCATCCTACCATGATCGACATATAGCCCACCTTCACCAGTTCATTGGCTGGAGTGGCTCTCGGCCATCTGAAGTACTGAAGCTGCTTTGGACAGATGTTGATTTCAAACAACGTCTTTACACCAAGCGTGATACGAAAATCGGGAAGTCCCTCATCTTTCCAATGAGTGAGAGGTTACATTGCATCTTGCAGGAGCAGAGGGAGTTACTTGATGACTCTCCAGAAGTGATGCGAACCAGTCGCTTTGTCTTCCCCGGTCCAGCAGGAGGGCAACGTAAGTTAGATTCATACCTCCGTCACTTCCGTAGGATACGAGATCTAGCAGGAATTCCCGAAGAGTACCGTCCTAACTACTGCCTAAGAGATACGGTGGCTTCACGCCTTTTATCATCTGGTGCTACTCTTGATGAAGTTGCTTATCAATTAGGCCACTCACCAGGCTCCCCAATGACTCGCCGCTATGCTCGATTCTTGGAGTCTGCTCAAAGAGGGATTGCCGATCGGACCCAGAGAGTGATGGATGAGATGTTAGAGCGGATGGAAAAAGATTGAGCGAAGAGCCCTCAAAGCTAAAAATAGTTAATCTTACTCTTCCACTAATATCTTTCCGGCAATTCAGTTTCGAAGAATAAAAACATACCTGCACAACTCCCCCAATTTGCTTACTCGTTGAAATCTGCTTTAACCTGTGAGATTAAAATTTCTACAAGTTCAGTTTGCTTTGAATTAAGCGACTGAAGGATTTTGAGTGAATAAACAAAGCTTGCCGGTCAAATTTTGAAATCTAAAGGAAAATTTTTTGTTGGGAAATTTCGTATTTATGCTTCTGGAATTCTATAAATAAGAAAATCTTAGTAACTCAATTGAAGGATTTTGTAAGTGGTTCCCCAAAAATAATCCTACTTGGATGACTTTTATAAGTTAGGCTGTACCCTGATCTAGCAAAATTTTATTCTTATGCTATTCGATCTGATTCACCTGTATATCATAACTAAAGTCCACATGTGCAAAGTCTAGGGTACCAGTGATGGGAGCAGAATTTCGGTAGTGCGGAGTTGCTGCCAAAGGAATATGATTTTCTCTTGCCAATAAGCCGGAGGTCGGGTCTAAACCAATCCAACCCGCGCCAGGAAGATATACCTCACACCAAGCATGGAGTTCGTTGAGTTCTTGGTTAGAACCTGATGGACTATCTACCGCTCCAGTATCAGGCTTGAATTGTATTAGATATCCCGAGACAAACCGAGCAGCGAGTCCTAATTCTCGGAAGATCTGAACCAACAACCAGCTGCTATCTCTGCAAGATCCTCGACCTGAGGCTAGTGTTTCATCAGGAGTTTGGACACCTGGCTCCCTGCGAATTACATATCGTAATTCCTGGAAGATTCGCTTATTAATTTCAACAATAAAATTGACTGTGTTTCTCTGCTCATAATTGATTGATTCTAGCCATTCCGAAAGCAAAGAGCCTTTTGGTTCTTTTCGTAGGTATATTTGGAGATCTTCTTTAAATTCCTTTGGATAGTTGAAAGGCCAATCAATCACATCCGCCTCAACAATAAAATCGAAAGGGTTGTATACTGCCAGATCAACTACTAGGTTAACTTCAATTTTAAGTTCTCGCAAAGATTCTCTGAAAACGTGGCGAGAAAGCCAATTTCCATAAAGATCCTGTTGGTGATTCACAAAATAGGGCTTAGGGGTTACTTCCAAATTATATGAAAGAACTTTCGTGTGTGAATGTGGAGCTGGATGTAATCGAATAATTTGTGGACTTATAAAGACTGCGCGATCGTAACAATACTGTGTTAAATGGTAGATGCTGGCTTTGATCGACACGACCTATCCTTGAATGAGAAGTTCATGTGTCTTTCCAGTCTGGTTCAGGTGCTTGTTGAAACGCACGCTGAAAGGCATCATACCAAGATTCAATTAAATTCAGGAAATAAAGATCAGATTCATAAATATTTCAGCGTATCAGGGCCGAAAGAAATCTCGTTTGCAAACCAGTAAATCCACTGACAATTCCATAGAGACTTTATTGGAAAAAGTAGAATCCATAGAAATCAGATCCAACTTAATTCTGTTTTGAATCGAGGTCTTGTAATTGACCAATCTGTCCATGATCGGCTTACCATACTTATGTTCGCCGATTTGAAGCAAAGGTGTATCAAATTTTGCTTCGATAAAGTTTTCAGCTGATTAGATTTGAAAAATTCGCATTGGTTTTACCCAAACTTGCCAACCTAAAAGGATAGTGACCTCGGATGTGGCTCCTGGTTTTTGCAGAGCCTAACTATTTTCTGATTAAACTCTTTAACTAAGTTTCAAATTAATTAAGTTGCTTAATATAAGTCATTCACTTTCAGCAGGCTCTGGAAAGTATTTTTTACTAATTTTTCCTTTTGTAGGTCTTGGGATTCATTCTGTGACTAAATGTCAGCAACACGCTTAGTTCCCCTGAAGAGAGTAAAGCAATTAGCAGTGCAGGATTTTCGTGAAAATGATGAATTTTGTAGCGAGTGAATAAACTATCCATTCCTACCCTAGTTCTAGTGTCAGACAGGAACACTAAGACTTCTTGCAGGTAAAGACAGAGACTGTAGGTCATGTCTAATTGTCACAGCATCCAATTGAAAATGTCTACATTAGGAAATCTTTGTGGATTTGATCGTTTAAATGATAATTCCGGTCGATAAATCGGGTCAGAAATTCATGCAAGCCCTGCTTAAAAATATCTTGAATTCGACCAAACGCTAGTTCAGCATGCATCTGTCCAGATAGACGATGGCATTCCTGTTGTTGACCATAAATTTCGGCTAGATTCATCAGGTGCTTTCTCAGTTCTCCTAAGCAGGCAACCAGCGACCGTGGCATCTCGGTTCTTAGAGTTAAGAGTTCCGCAATAAGCCAAGGACGGTAACTCTCCCGGTAAAGATGACGATAACTGCGATGGGCTGCGACAGCCCTAAGAATAGATGCCCATTGATAGTAATCAAGTGTCCCACCGATGGGTGCATGTTCCGGTAGCAGGATGTGGTACTTCACATCAAGAATTCTCGCTGTATTGTCTCCTCGCTCTAGATAAGTCCCCATCCTTGTGAAAGCAAAGGCATCATCTCTCAACATTGTTCCAATTATGGCACCGTGGAATTGAAGAGATCGCTCTCTAACCCAGTCTAGAAGGGATCTGAGGTTATTTTCTTCCAGAGGAATTTCGGATCTCCTAGAAAAATCAAGCCAGGTGTCGTTGATGCTTTCCCAGACCTCTGTGGTGAGATTGGAACGAACCATCCTTGCATTTCTTCGGGCCGTTTCAAAACATGAGTGAACGCTAGAGAAATTGTCTTGATCGAAGAGCAGATAGAATTGGATATGTTGATTCAAAATCTGCTCAAACTTTTTTAGATAGCCGTCTTCATTACCTGAAGTAATTAGGGCGGAATGCCATTCACTTCCAAGTCCTGGTAATTTAGTATTCGCTGAGGGCATCAATGACATTCTATCCGCAACTTCCATCACCCTGGCAAGGTTCCCTGCACGCTCCATATACCTGGCCATCCAGAAAAGATTTGAGGCCGTTCGACTGAGCATAAGCTTCTCCAATTAGTCTTGAAGCACCCAGGTGTCCTTGGTTCCACCTCCTTGACTGCTATTCACGACCAAGGATCCTTTTGAAAGCGCAACGCGAGTTAAACCGCCTGCTACAACCTTGATGCTTGCTCCACTCAAAACAAAAGGTCGCAAGTCTACATGACGAGGAGCAATTCCTTCATCTACCAATGTTGGACATGTGCTCAATGCAAGGGTTGGTTGAGCCACAAAAACCCCGGGGTTTGACTTTAATTTTTGCCGGAATACAGCACACTCCTCCTTTGTAGCAAAGGGTCCCACTAGCATTCCGTATCCCCCGGAACCACTGACTTCTTTGACCACCATTTCCTCCAAATTCTCAAGGACATACTTCAGTTCATCAGGTAAACTACATTGCCAGGTTGGTACGTTACACAACAGAGGTTCCTCTCCCAAGTAAAATCGAATCATTGTTGGTACATGAGTATAGATCGCTTTATCGTCAGCAATTCCGGTTCCCACAGCATTTGCAAGATTAACGTTCCCTTTTTGGTAACAGTCCATTAAGCCAGAAACCCCCAACACCGAGTCTGGGCGGAATGCTAAAGGATCAAGATATGTGTCGTCGATCCGGCGATATATTACATCCAATTTCTTTGGCCCAAGCGTAGTGCGCATATACACCACGTCATCCTTGACGAATAGATCGGCCCCTTCAACCAATTCGACCCCCATTTGATCTGCGAGAAAACTATGCTCGTAATAAGCACTGTTATAAATCCCTGGCGAAAGGACAACTACGGTTGGCTCATGTTGACAATGAACCGGTGGAACCGATTGGAGAGTTGCCAGCAAGTCTTCTGCATAGTGTTCAACTGGAGCAATTTTATAGGATCCCAAAAGCTCCGGAATCAGACGCATCGAAGCTTCGCGATTTTCCAGCATGTAAGAAACTCCAGAAGGAGTCCGTAAGTTGTCTTCTAATACATAAAATTCTTCAGGACCAACTCGAACCATATCTATTCCAGCAATGTGCGTGTAGACATTGTTTGGAACATAGACTTGCTCCATTTTGGAGACATAAGCTGGATTAAGGTTAACCAGTTGTGTTGGAATTTTTTTGGCTTTGAGGATCTGCTGATCATGATAAACGTCCGCCAAGAAGGCGTTTAAAGCGCGAACCCTCTGTTCTAGGCCTCTCTCCAGAAAATTCCATTCTCTAGCAGAAATAAGTCTTGGCAATACATCAAACGGAATCAATCGTTCTAGATCACTTCCTTCCTCATAGACCGCAAAAGTGATACCCAAACGACGAAAAATCGTTTCAGCCTCTTTAGAGCGTAGGCGTAATAAGTCCATTGGGTTAGCTTCTAACCAAGCCGCTAACTCAGTATAAAGTGGCCGGACATTTCCTAACTCGTCAAACATTTCGTTGAAGAATTTACAGTCCATGATGTACTCCCAAAGTACTATGCTTATCGACTATTTGGATGTTTCTGATTGGTTTATCAAATTCCAAAAGGAATCCATTAATTTTTTCAAATATTTTCAATTATTTGCACATATTTACTGGATATTCTGTGCTGAAATGTTGTGCATTTTGCTTAAAAGATAAGCAATTTTCATTAAGCAAACTCAATTTATTGAATTTCAATACTGCTGAAGCTGGATAGTCTGTAATTTGTTCCTGCTAGATAGCAATCAAATAGGTTATTTCGATATGAATGATCAGATCAAAACAAACATAATCTATTCTCGCAAGATGTAGGCTGAAGGATTAATTCAATTAGGAGTGCTTACTTAAGTGGGCATAATATAGGCGGAGCATTTTGGGACAAGGTGATGAGCCTGCTTCCAGACCCCGATGTTGATTAATTGAAGTT
>JACLAC010009676.1_pt1 | contig 12918 bp, 4 predicted proteins | sample 8027881 | NCBI WGS metagenome assembly JACLAC01 (sample SAMN15725517, study PRJNA655200) | protist metagenome | isolation source: fluorescence activated cell sorting (FACS) single amplified genomes of... | place: Spain: Blaines Bay Microbial Observatory, Mediterranean Sea | collected 2016-01-19 | reverse complement strand
CCATCTCGAAACTGGTGTACGGTGCATGTTCTGTATGACGTCGTAAAAAGGCTTCCTCTGGACGGCTTCTGAGCTGACGATAAAAGCCCCCGTTTTGCTTGCGTTTATTGCACAATAGGTTGCGGATACAGCGTCGTCAACATGGATGAGATTGATCCAGCCATTGGGGTGTTGTTCTATGGGGGTATTTTTGTTGAGCCTTCTCAGTCCAGGAGAACGGTTGGGCCCATAGATTCCTGCTAACTTTAGGTGGCAGACATCGATGTTGTGGGATCGTCCCAAGTCATCGATGTTGTCTTCGGCGGATCTGAGCAGTAGGCTTTGTTGGCGCTGGGGTAGGGGTGCGTCGCGTTCATCGATCAATTCACCTTTGGTGCCACCTAGGGTTGAGGCAGAAGAGATATGGATGATTCGCTTTGGAAGTTGCTTGATTTTTATGAGTGAATTGAGGAGTTGACTTGCTGAGTCGATATAACACTCTTGATATGCCTCTAGGGACCTGATCGCTGGTGCCCAGGCTAAAACGAGGGTATCAGGGGGACTGATTTCGCACAGGTGATTCCAGTTGCCGCTAAAATCATGCCAGTCAGGATGATCGCTATTGATGGATCTTGAGGTGTCCCAAAAAAAATGCCTCCTGATGGCCAATGCCTTGTGGGCTTGGTCCTTCAGGAGGCGTGTTAGGCGCAGGCCTAAATAGCCTGCGCCAACAACCCAGATAGACTTACTTGTCGTCGACAACCTTGAAGTCAGCGTCGACAATATTGTCATCGTCGGATTTGCCGTTGCTGTTTGCTTCAGGGTTTGGGGCAGAAGCGTTTGGTTCAGCTCCAGGTGCTCCACCGGCTGCGCCCGCAGCCTCGGCTTGCTCCTTATACATGATTTCCCCAAGTTTTTGGGAAGCTTCCATCAGGGTTTTGACGGCGGCATCGATTTTTTCTTTGTCCTCACCAACTCTGACTTCATTGGCTTCTTTGATGGCGGCCTCGATTTTTTCTTTTTCTCCAGCTTCAAGCTTATCGCCATGATCCTTGAGTGATTTTTCAGTGCTGTAGACCAACTGTTCCGCTTGGTTTTTCGCTTCGATGAGTGATGCTTTTGCTTCATCAGCAGCTTTGTTGGCTTCAGCGTTTTTGATCATTTCCTCCACTTCAGCATCGCTCAAACCTGAACTGGATTGGATGACGATTTTTTGCTCCTTGCCTGTTGCTTTGTCTTTAGCGCTGACGTTCAAGATGCCGTTAGAATCGATGTCAAAGGTGACTTCGATTTGAGGTGTGCCACGCTGTGCGGGCGGTATGTCAGTGAGTTGGAACTTGCCAAGGCTGCGGTTGTCCGCTGCCATTTTGCGTTCTCCTTGAAGGACGTGGATTTCAACACTAGGCTGGTTGTCTGCAGCAGTCGAAAAGATCTCAGACTTTTTGACAGGGATGGTGGTGTTTTTTTCGATCATTGGAGTGAGGACGCTTCCCATGGTTTCAATACCAAGGGTGAGCGGTGTCACGTCGAGGAGCACAACGTCATTGACGTCGCCCTGAAGCACGCCCGCTTGAACCGTGGCTCCGACGGCGACGGCTTCGTCGGGATTGACCGATTTATCCGCTTCTTTACCAAAGATTTTGGTGCAGATCTCTTGGATGGCGGGAATGCGAGTTGATCCACCGACCAAGATGACCTCGTCGATGTCGGATTGTGACAATTTCGCATCTCTGATCGCGGTTTCGCAAGGTATACGGGTGCGCTCGATCAGTTCAGAGCACATCTTTTCAAATGCAGCTCGAGACAGGTCGATTTGAAGGTGTTTCGGTCCAGTTGCGTCCGCGGTGATGAAGGGCAAGTTGATGTTTGTCGATGTTTTAGAAGAAAGTTCTATCTTGGCTTTCTCTGCGGCTTCTTTTAAACGCTGAAGGGCCATTGGGTCTTGGCGTAAATCAACGGTGTTCGATTTTTTAAACTCGTCGGCCAACCAGTTGATGACTTTTTCATCGAAATCGTCGCCGCCAAGGTGGGTGTCGCCACTCGTGGACAAAACTTCAAATACGCCGTCACCAACCTCAAGGATGGAGATGTCAAAAGTTCCTCCCCCGAGGTCGTATACAGCTATTTTAATGCTTTCTTTTTTGTCGAGGCCATAGGCTAATGCAGCAGCGGTGGGTTCGTTGATGATGCGCTTGACTTCGAGGCCAGCGATTTTGCCTGCGTCTTTGGTGGCTTGTCTCTGGGCGTCGTTGAAGTAGGCTGGAACAGTGATCACGGCTTCAGTGACATCTTCGCCAAGGTAGTCTTCTGCGGTCTTTTTGAGGTTTTGTAGAACGATTGCGCTGATCTCAGGAGGAGCGTAACTGCGATTGTTGGCTTCTATCTTGACCGCTTCGTCGGCAGCCCCGGTCACTTTGTATGGGATGATCTTTTCTTCATCACTAACTTCTTCGTGGCGACGCCCCATAAAGCGTTTGACGGAAAAAATAGTATTGGCGGGGTTCGTTACCGCTTGTCGGCGAGCAGGATCGCCCACAAGGATATCGTCGTTGGCAAAAGCCACGACAGAAGGGGTGGTACGATTGCCTTCGGGGTTGGTGAGAACGGTGGGTTGACCGGCTTCCATCACAGCGATGCAGCTGTTTGTGGTTCCGAGGTCGATGCCAACAATTTTTCCCATGCTAAAGCTCCCTGTCGTTTAAATAAGAACGTAAGATATGATGGCTTTAGCAAGGGTCGTGCCGAAGTTGCCTATGCTTAAATTTAGGCGAGTAAGGGCGTTGCTTTTAGAGATGTACTGTCAGGGTGACATGTCGGCTTGGCCATTCTGTCATGGGGGGTGGAGACAGTCATTTGACGCTCAAGGGCTCACCTTAGCCTGCGCCGTCGATTATCATAGAGACTCTTTTTTACCGCAGGACCATGGCAGAGGACCTAAACAAGTACCGCAATATAGGTATTTCAGCTCACATCGATTCGGGCAAGACCACGACAACAGAGCGTGTTCTCTTCTATACGGGCAAGATCCACAAGATCGAAGAAGTCCGTGGCGGTGGCGATGGAGCCACCATGGATCACATGGAGCTAGAAAAAGAGAAGGGCATCACGATCACCAGTGCTGCAACAACCTGTACCTGGAAAGATCATAAGATCAACATCATTGACACCCCAGGTCACGTAGACTTCACTGTTGAAGTTGAGCGTTCGTTGAGGGTTTTGGATGGAGCTGTTATGATTTTGACTGCGGTTGAGGGTGTTCAGTCTCAATCGATCACCGTCGACCGTCAAATGAAACGTTATCGCGTGCCTCGTTTGGCCTTCATCAATAAGATGGACCGCGTTGGTGCCAACCCTGAGCGCGTTGTGACGGCCATGAGAGAGAAGCTTGGCTTGAATGCTGTTCCTATACAACTTAAAATTGGTGCAGAGGAGGAGTTCAAAGGTCATATCGATCTCGTGACCATGAAAGCTGTTTTATTCGATGGTGAAAATGGCGAAGATATCCGTGTTTTCGACTTCATGAATGAAGAATTCGCTCCCGATGATTTGCCTAAAGGTCAGATCGATGGAGAAATACTGGATACTGCACGCCTGCGCGAGCTTGCCGTTGAGCGACGTACTGAAATGTTGGATGCGATCTCCATGTTCGATGATGAATTGATGGAGATGATGCTGGAGGAGGCCGATATTTCAGAAGAGAAGATCGCAACCGTTATTCGTAAGGCGACGATGTCTTTGGAGTTGGTCCCCGTATTGGTGGGATCTGCCTATAAAAATAAAGGTGTCCAAAGTATGTTGGACGCTGTTTTGGCATATTTGCCATCTCCAGTGGACCGTGAGCAAGTGGTTGCTTTAGACCCCAAAGATGAAACCGTTGAGATTCCACTCGATCCAGATTCGAGTAAACCCTTGGTTGCTTTGGCGTTCAAACTCACGGATGAGCAGTTCGGTCAATTGACCTACACTCGTATCTACCAAGGGACAATCAAAAAAGGTTCTTTTGTGTACAACGCCCGCACAGGTAGGAAAGTTCGTGTGGGTAGGATCGTGAGGATGTTCTCTAACGATCGAGCTGAAGAAACAGAAGTCGGTGCTGGCGATATCATTGCGTTGGTAGGGGTAGATTGTTCTTCGGGCGACACGTTTTGTGATGAAGGCCAATTGATGAGCATGATGGCCATGTACGTGCCCATTCCTGTGGTTGACCTGAGTGTGAATCTCAAGAAGCAAGAGGATGCAGACAAGCTTTCTAAAGCATTGAATCGTTTTAGGAAAGAAGACCCAACGTTTCACGTTCGTTTGGATGAAGAGTCGGGAGAAACCATCATTTCAGGTATGGGTGAGCTCCACTTGGAGATCTATGCCGAGCGAATCAAGCGTGAATACAAATGTGAAATCGAGCTAGGTCGTCCTAAAGTTGCTTACCGAGAGACGGTTACAGACACTGTTCCTTTCAACCACAAGCACAAGAAGCAAACCGGTGGTTCTGGTCAATACGGTCACGTCGTTGGCCAGTTTGGCTTGGTGACAGAAGAGGAAAAAGCTGAGATGAAGGACAGTGAAGACTTTTATATCTTTGAAAACAACTTGAAAGGTATGAATATTCCCCGTGAGTATGTTCCTTCTATTGAAGATGGTTTTCATTCTGCTATGGACAAGGGGCCATTAGCTGATTTTCCTGTCCTTGGAATCAAGGTGATTTTGGAAGACGGTTCTTCCCATGATGTTGACTCCTCTGAGATGGCGTTTAAGACTTGTGCGCGTCAAGCTTTCCGCAAAGCGTACATGGAGAGTTCTCCGATCATCTTGGAGCCAATCATGTCCGTCGAGTGCGAGACTCCGATTGAATTCCAAGGCACGGTTAGTGGTGACCTCAGTTCTCGTCGAGGCATGTTGACTGGAACGGACATGGAGGATGGTTTTGCGATCATTCGAGCTGAAGTGCCTTTGGCTGAAATGTTCGGATACGCTAATGAGATCCGGTCTAAGACCCAAGGTAAATGTGGTTTCTCGATGGAGTTCTGTGACTATCGTCCTGTACCAAATGGTGTGCAAAAGGAGCTGATTGCTATAGCAGAAAAAGAAAGAATGAGTAAAAGTAAATAAAGATCAATTCACTTCATGATAAAAAGGCGATCCTCGGGTCGCCTTTTTTTTTACGATAAAAAGCTCTCTTGGTTTTAAATCGTGCTTTTTTTGAGACAGTTTTTCACATCAAAATTTAAGTGTAGTGAATTTTGATGTGAAAATGCAGAGTGAAAACTGTTTTCACTTAAGTGAATAATAGGCGAATCCCTTTTTTCTTTTCACTATTGTGAATGAAGAGTGTGCTCCTGTGGAAAAAAAAAACGTTTTTAAGATATTGATTTTTAATGAAATGTTTTTCATTAAAAAGACGAGGTGAGCCATATCGAGACAGAAAGCATGAATTAGAGTCTTAGGATTTTAAAATCTTGCTCCCTTTGATGGAGCTTTGATGAGAATACCCATGTTGGTGTGGGCTTGCGTAGCCCTTTTGGCGATACAAGCCAAATCCTTCGCGCTGACATTCTCTATGGACATCGATGATCTAAACAAAGGTGCCTTTCAGGTGATCGAGGCAGAGGTTGTTGAGACCAATAGTCTCTGGTCATCATTTTCCGCTATGATCGTCACTGAAATAACGCTCAGAGTCGATAAAAGATATAAAGGCGTCGGGGAAAATGAGCTGACGATTCGTCTTCCCGGTGGGAGTTTGGGCGGTCAAGTGTTGCATTTTAATGTGAACCCAAACCTCAAGCAAGGTGAACAGCTTATCTTGTTTTTAGATGAAAATGAAGGGTCTGAGTTTGATACGATTCATGGGGGAGTGAGTGGTAAATATTTACTAGAAGAAGATCAGATCAAGGATCAGGCCCTAAAAAAACACCTAGAGCAACTCAACGATGTATCGCTAGATGAAGACAGGTTGCTCAGCAAGCAGGCTCATGGTCACGAATGGAATGGCGCTGATCACATCCATCGGAATTGTGGATGCTCAAAGATGCCGGTACACGAGGGCCAGCGATCAAAAGCCAAATTTTACTCGGCTAGTTTACCGGTGGCGATCAATCCGATGTCCAGCACAAAGTCACTGGCGGGGCGAGGCTTGGCTATGATCGCTGAGTGGAATCAATACGGAGAACTCTTCGCGCCGTTGGCCGAAGCGCAGCCTTCACAGTGGAACAATGGCGTTTGTGACATTGTTGGCTTTGCAGAGGAGGAGGTGATCAAGGAAAAATTTGGTATAACCTGGGGCAGAACATTGGGCTTTACGGTGAGTAGAACCAATGAGCTAGGAGAGATATTAGAGGCCGATATCTACTTGAACCCAAATGTCAACTGGGCCAAAGGTAATGAGGAGATCCCATTTAAGGAAGGTGTATATGGCGTCGATTTGACCATCATGCATGAGTTGGGGCATGTCTTGGGCTTGGATGATAATTTTGAAGAATTGTCCGTGATGAATTACGCACCGAGGAGATTTGATGGTGAGTACGCCTTAAAAGCTTCTGATGTGAAAGATTTGAGAGAGATTTATCCTCAAACTCCTGTTTTAAATGATGATGTCGGACTCTATATGTATAGCTCCACAGGCTACCAATCCTATAGTGATGCTATATGTAGAGTCAATGGGGTAAAAAAGGGCAATATTGAAAAAGGAGACACCATATCCATAGAAGACTTCACTTTAGAGTCATGCGGTGGGCAAATGGCATTGGAAATGGATATCCAATGGAAGTTGACACCAAACTATCAGTCTCTTGATGGTGCGTTTGATCTAGGTTTAACCCAAGCGGTGGCCTTGCCTGGGGAGTCCATGATGTGGAATGCCAAAATGTTAGTTCCTGATGATACTCCTGCAGGAACCTATTACTTAGCGGCATTGATAAACTCCCCCTATGATCAGGTGTCCATCAATAATGCAGCGTGGTTAAGACAGCCTTTCTCATTGGCAAAGTCTGATTTTGATACGAAAGTGGAACCACATCCTTTGGTGCAAGGTTCTGCTTCATCAGGAGGTGGGGGTGGGTGCTTGATGAGGTGAGAGAAAGGTGTTGGGCGAACGGAGCAACTTTATGTGAATGAGCTTTTGACCTGAAAAGTGAGCGCTTATCCTGTCGCGATATGGATTTTAGCATCAAATGGAAGCTTTTCGTTTCGTTCTCTTTATCGATGTTGATGCCTTTTTTGGCGATCGAGTTGGGCATTCCAGTTTACTTGAGTGTGATTGCTGGAACCTTGATGATTTTCTCTCTGACGTGGTATAGTTATTATCGAATATCGAGTGCCTTATCGACGATAAAAGAGAACATCAGGCCACTTTATGAGCTTGAGAGACGCATGAGCATCATGGAGAGACATGATGAATTGGACGCGGCTATGGAGTGGTCCGATTTGCTGACATCAAGCGTTGAACGTTCGATCTCTTCAATGGAACGTCACCAAGGAGAAAAAAAGAAGTATGAAGTGGGTGAAGGTTGTCAGTGCGAAGGGAAGCTTTCTTCAGGGCCATCGTTATTGGGCCAAGTGTTCAATGTGAATTTGCCGGGGGAGTCTGTGACTCAGATCCCGATCATGAATCAAGATGAGCAGATGAACTTATTCTATGAAGGCGTCCAGTCTCTAAGGGAGAGATTGGAGAAGCTTCGTAACGTTGTTGTTAATGAGAGCGTAAAGGGGATTGTTGACTTTCAGATCTACTTTCTTGAGGACCCCAATTTTAAGCAGGGTTTTATATCCCATAACTCGAGAGGTGTCGATCTGACATCATCCATAGAGGCTTTATTTCAAGAGTTCATAGCGCGCCTAGAGCAGGTCAAAAATGAGAAGATCAAGTCGCGGGTCAAAGACTTGCTCGACATCAAGTCTCAACTCCTTCAAGAGATAGAAATGGCGGTTTCTGAACAAGAAGATGGTGATCAATGCCTCAAGGGTAAGGTCCTGATTGTGGATCACTTGATGCCATCTCAGGTGATTCGATACCATAGAAATAGGGTGGCTGGGGTCGTTTCGAGGGAAGGGACGCCTTCATCCCATGCTCAGATACTGCTTGAATCTCTTGGGGTGTCTTCGATCAGCGATGTCAAGATTCCCGAGGCTGTCCCTGATGGTGTGCAGGTTGCCCTTGATTGTGTAGGTAAAAAGGTTATTTTTAATCCATCCAAGCTCGATGAGGCCAAAGTTTCTAAGGATATTGAGCAATTGCGGGCTCAGGTGATTGTTCGTGAGCCGGTTCGTCTCATGTCAGGAGAGCCCATCAAGGTGAAGGCAAATCTAAATATGGCTCATGAGGTGAGTAAAGTAGAGAAGTATGGGGCTGACGGTGTAGGTTTGTTCCGTTCTGAGATATCGTACTTGGGAAAATCTCATTTGCCCACAGAAGATGAGTTGTTCGCGAGTTATCAAGAGATGGTCGGTGCTTTAGAGGGTATGCCAATAACGTTCAGGATGTTGGACATTGGCGGTGATAAATTAGCTGGTTTAGGGGGTGTGTTCGAAGAAAATCCTAGTATGGGCAATCGTTCGATGCGTTTACTGACAGCTAATGTGGGCTTGTTTCGTTCGCAGTATCGTGCGATGCGTCGTTCAGCTCATGGTCAAACATCGATTATTTTTCCGATGGTGAATGGTCTAGATGAGATGAATTCGATCATGGATAGGATTTCTGAATTCGACCGGGAGTTGAAGTCTGAGGGTTGTGAAGTCTCAGATGTTGAGTTCGGACTCATGGTGGAGGTTCCTAGTGTGGTCGAATGTTTTGCCGATATCGTTGGTCATTTTGATCGTTTTAATATAGGCACGAATGATTTGACTCAGTATACACTTGCCGCTGACCGGAATAATCAAGAAGTGAGTCAGTACTACTCGAGTTATCATCCGGCTGTGATCCGAATGATCGAGAAAGTTTGTCGACTTGGCAATGAGGCAGCTAAGAGCGTTTGTCTATGTGGTGAGGTTGCTTTGGACTTGGATGCGCTACCCCTTTGGATTGGGCTTGGGGTTCGTGAGTTTGAACGCCAAAGCAACCAAGGGTTTACTCGAATCTGGATCGAGTGGAATCTCAACGGTTTCATCTTTGGGGTCTAAAGCAACCACTTGCTCACGGTCCACTGGAGATGGCAAATATGCCAAAACAGCGTCCAACATACTTTGGACACCTTTATTTTTATAGGCAGATCCCACCAATACGGGGACCAACTCCAAAGACATCGTCGCCTTACGAATAACGGTTGCGATCTTCTCTTCTGAAATATCGGCCTCCTCCAGCATCATCTCCATCAATTCATCATCGAACATGGAGATCGCATCCAACATTTCAGTACGTCGCTCAACGGCAAGCTCGCGCAGGCGTGCAGTATCCAGTATTTCTCCATCGATCTGACCTTTAGGCAAATCATCGGGAGCGAATTCTTCATTCATGAAGTCGAAAACACGGATATCTTCGCCATTTTCACCATCGAATAAAACAGCTTTCATGGTCACGAGATCGATATGACCTTTGAACTCCTCCTCTGCACCAATTTTAAGTTGTATAGGAACAGCATTCAAGCCAAGCTTCTCTCTCATGGCCGTCACAACGCGCTCAGGGTTGGCACCAACGCGGTCCATCTTATTGATGAAGGCCAAACGAGGCACGCGATAACGTTTCATTTGACGGTCGACGGTGATCGATTGAGACTGAACACCCTCAACCGCAGTCAAAATCATAACAGCTCCATCCAAAACCCTCAACGAACGCTCAACTTCAACAGTGAAGTCTACGTGACCTGGGGTGTCAATGATGTTGATCTTATGATCTTTCCAGGTACAGGTTGTTGCAGCACTGGTGATCGTGATGCCCTTCTCTTTTTCTAGCTCCATGTGATCCATGGTGGCTCCATCGCCACCGCCACGGACTTCTTCGATCTTGTGGATCTTGCCCGTATAGAAGAGAACACGCTCTGTTGTCGTGGTCTTGCCCGAATCGATGTGAGCTGAAATACCTATATTGCGGTACTTGTTTAGGTCCTCTGCCATGGTCCTGCGGTAAAAAAGAGTCTCTATGATAATCGACGGCGCAGGCTAAGGTGAGCCCTTGAGCGTCAAATGACTGTCTCCACCCCCCATGACAGAATGGCCAAGCCGACATGTCACCCTGACAGTACATCTCTAAAAGCAACGCCCTTACTCGCCTAAATTTAAGCATAGGCAACTTCGGCACGACCCTTGCTAAAGCCATCATATCTTACGTTCTTATTTAAACGACAGGGAGCTTTAGCATGGGAAAAATTGTTGGCATCGACCTCGGAACCACAAACAGCTGCATCGCTGTGATGGAAGCCGGTCAACCCACCGTTCTCACCAACCCCGAAGGCAATCGTACCACCCCTTCTGTCGTGGCTTTTGCCAACGACGATATCCTTGTGGGCGATCCTGCTCGCCGACAAGCGGTAACGAACCCCGCCAATACTATTTTTTCCGTCAAACGCTTTATGGGGCGTCGCCACGAAGAAGTTAGTGATGAAGAAAAGATCATCCCATACAAAGTGACCGGGGCTGCCGACGAAGCGGTCAAGATAGAAGCCAACAATCGCAGTTACGCTCCTCCTGAGATCAGCGCAATCGTTCTACAAAACCTCAAAAAGACCGCAGAAGACTACCTTGGCGAAGATGTCACTGAAGCCGTGATCACTGTTCCAGCCTACTTCAACGACGCCCAGAGACAAGCCACCAAAGACGCAGGCAAAATCGCTGGCCTCGAAGTCAAGCGCATCATCAACGAACCCACCGCTGCTGCATTAGCCTATGGCCTCGACAAAAAAGAAAGCATTAAAATAGCTGTATACGACCTCGGGGGAGGAACTTTTGACATCTCCATCCTTGAGGTTGGTGACGGCGTATTTGAAGTTTTGTCCACGAGTGGCGACACCCACCTTGGCGGCGACGATTTCGATGAAAAAGTCATCAACTGGTTGGCCGACGAGTTTAAAAAATCGAACACCGTTGATTTACGCCAAGACCCAATGGCCCTTCAGCGTTTAAAAGAAGCCGCAGAGAAAGCCAAGATAGAACTTTCTTCTAAAACATCGACAAACATCAACTTGCCCTTCATCACCGCGGACGCAACTGGACCGAAACACCTTCAAATCGACCTGTCTCGAGCTGCATTTGAAAAGATGTGCTCTGAACTGATCGAGCGCACCCGTATACCTTGCGAAACCGCGATCAGAGATGCGAAATTGTCACAATCCGACATCGACGAGGTCATCTTGGTCGGTGGATCAACTCGCATTCCCGCCATCCAAGAGATCTGCACCAAAATCTTTGGTAAAGAAGCGGATAAATCGGTCAATCCCGACGAAGCCGTCGCCGTCGGAGCCACGGTTCAAGCGGGCGTGCTTCAGGGCGACGTCAATGACGTTGTGCTCCTCGACGTGACACCGCTCACCCTTGGTATTGAAACCATGGGAAGCGTCCTCACTCCAATGATCGAAAAAAACACCACCATCCCTGTCAAAAAGTCTGAGATCTTTTCGACTGCTGCAGACAACCAGCCTAGTGTTGAAATCCACGTCCTTCAAGGAGAACGCAAAATGGCAGCGGACAACCGCAGCCTTGGCAAGTTCCAACTCACTGACATACCGCCCGCACAGCGTGGCACACCTCAAATCGAAGTCACCTTTGACATCGATTCTAACGGCATCTTGAACGTCAGCGCTAAAGACAAAGCAACAGGCAAGGAGCAAAAAATCGTCATCCAATCCAGTTCAGGTTTGAGCGATGCTGAAGTGGAGGAAATGATCAAAAACGCTGAAGCCAACAAAGCTGCTGATGAAGCAAAAGCATCACTCATCGAAGCGAAAAACCAAGCGGAACAGTTGGTCTACAGCACTGAAAAATCACTCAAGGATCATGGCGATAAGCTTGAAGCTGGAGAAAAAGAAAAAATCGAGGCCGCCATCAAAGAAGCCAATGAAGTCAGAGTTGGTGAGGACAAAGAAAAAATCGATGCCGCCGTCAAAACCCTGATGGAAGCTTCCCAAAAACTTGGGGAAATCATGTATAAGGAGCAAGCCGAGGCTGCGGGCGCAGCCGGTGGAGCACCTGGAGCTGAACCAAACGCTTCTGCCCCAAACCCTGAAGCAAACAGCAACGGCAAATCCGACGATGACAATATTGTCGACGCTGACTTCAAGGTTGTCGACGACAAGTAAGTCTATCTGGGTTGTTGGCGCAGGCTATTTAGGCCTGCGCCTAACACGCCTCCTGAAGGACCAAGCCCACAAGGCATTGGCCATCAGGAGGCATTTTTTTTGGGACACCTCAAGATCCATCAATAGCGATCATCCTGACTGGCATGATTTTAGCGGCAACTGGAATCACCTGTGCGAAATCAGTCCCCCTGATACCCTCGTTTTAGCCTGGGCACCAGCGATCAGGTCCCTAGAGGCATATCAAGAGTGTTATATCGACTCAGCAAGTCAACTCCTCAATTCACTCATAAAAATCAAGCAACTTCCAAAGCGAATCATCCATATCTCTTCTGCCTCAACCCTAGGTGGCACCAAAGGTGAATTGATCGATGAACGCGACGCACCCCTACCCCAGCGCCAACAAAGCCTACTGCTCAGATCCGCCGAAGACAACATCGATGACTTGGGACGATCCCACAACATCGATGTCTGCCACCTAAAGTTAGCAGGAATCTATGGGCCCAACCGTTCTCCTGGACTGAGAAGGCTCAACAAAAATACCCCCATAGAACAACACCCCAATGGCTGGATCAATCTCATCCATGTTGACGACGCTGTATCCGCAACCTATTGTGCAATAAACGCAAGCAAAACGGGGGCTTTTATCGTCAGCTCAGAAGCCGTCCAGAGGAAGCCTTTTTACGACGTCATACAGAACATGCACCGTACACCAGTTTCGAGATGG
>JACLAC010021612.1_pt1 | contig 12919 bp, 14 predicted proteins | sample 8027881 | NCBI WGS metagenome assembly JACLAC01 (sample SAMN15725517, study PRJNA655200) | protist metagenome | isolation source: fluorescence activated cell sorting (FACS) single amplified genomes of... | place: Spain: Blaines Bay Microbial Observatory, Mediterranean Sea | collected 2016-01-19 | reverse complement strand
CGTCTGAAAGTTGATGGGTGCTATCGAATTTCTTTATCGAACGTCGTTTATAAACGGCTTTTATAGTGTCGATGGTATTTCCTTTTTAAATTGACCCTCTTATTAGAAACGGATTCTGCTTTGCGTTTATTCGGTATAGGAACGGTCCTAGCGAGCCTGGCCCAAGCCGGGGTACTCACGTCCCAATGGAGGCACAAAGGGTTCTTCGCAGGGGCGAAAGGGAACCATGGCGGCGATTTTGTCAAGTTGCAAGAGGATCTCCTCGTTCAACGGTCCTCTTTCGATGGCCGCTGCATTTTGCTCAACTTCTGCTGGTTTTCGTGCGCCCATAAGAGCACAGGAGACCCAAGAATCCGATAATACGAAACGCAATGCCAGTTCGGGCAGGCTCATTTCGATCTCGTGGGCGAAGTCGTACAGGGCGCAAAATTGTTGCTGTCGTTGTGGGCTCATCCATTGCGGACCACGCCTGATCTCCTCTTCGTGGGCGGGGTTGTACGCGCCCATTTGCAGGGGGGAGCCGATGACAATCCCCATATTCATATCGCTTGCCGCTGGTAGAGCGCGGTGTGCCGCTTCGCGGTAGAGCAGGCTGTAGTTCAGGGCAGTGAGGAGGATATCAAAACGACCAGTGCGTATAATGGGCTCAATATGATAAGCGGTAGTCGAGCCGAGCCCTATATAGTCGATGATTCCCTGGCCTTTGAATTCCTCGATAATATCGAGCACCGGACCGTTATACTGGTCGTCAGACCACCAATCGTACATTTGGGGACGGTCAGGTTCGTGTACCATCAGGATATCAATATGGTCCCGCTTTAGTCGCTCAAGACTCTCTGCGACGGATCGACGCAGGCAATCGGCATCTTTAGGCTGGAAGGGATTGAGGCGCCCGCCGATCTTGGTCGAGAGGTAAAAGGGGGAATTAACTCCATCTAAGGCACGGCCTAGGACTTCTTCGCTATCGAAATAAGTGGGCGCTATATAGTTTATGCCCACTTCGATGGCACGCAGCACGGCTTGACGGCTTTGCTCATAATCTGCGCCGAAGGATGATACGAACAAGCCGCCCAGTGAAAGCTCCGTCACTTCGATTCCGGTTCGGCCCAGGATGCGTTTTTACACAGGTTTAGTCCTTGGCGAATAAAACGGGCGCTAGTTGCAGCGCTCTCACGTCGCAGGCGCTCGCCCATCGGGCCGTTCTGCTCGACTGCGATCCAGCCCTGGTAGTTTTGTTCTTTGATCAGCGCAAAAACCGCATTGGCGGCTGCGCTGTCGAGCCAATCATTGATGTGTTATTCAGGCAGGTGTAAAAGACCCCACATGACACTGACGCAGGAGAGAGCAATCTGCTTGGACATAGGACACTTATAGTTGATATCAATGGCGATATGTTTAAATACTCTTTGGCAAACGACAGTATAGAGAACTATTTCTTCTGCATCCAGACCCAGGAATAGGCGCGAACCACAGCGTGTCATTTTGGCGTGCTTAGTCGTGGTTGCTACCCAATTCCCAGACACCGCCAAAAAGACTTTGTCGCTTCAAAGGCATTTTTTGGACAAGCTCTGGATCAAGCTCGGGGCGATGCCATTGGGCCCATAATGAATTATAACAGTTGAATACTGCAGAACGGGGGTTGTCGGAATTGGTCCAGGCCTTGGAGGCATGAAGGAGACTTTCGGTGAATACGACGACCGATCCCGGAGGGCAGGAATAATCCTCCATGGCCTGGATCAGGCTCTCTTCCCAGTTGGATTCACCTGTATTGGGTCTGTAGGGATCTGGGCTACCGTAGTTGAAGTGAGCCTTGTGAGAACCACTCAGGAAAGAGGTGCCGCCGCATCCAGATTTAACCTCCCCTAGTTCCCATACAACTCGGGTTAGGCCCGAATAAATTTTGTTTCCAGCGACTTGATACCGCATGGCGTTGGCCTGTTGCGGAGGGGCTACTACGTGGGGGACACTGGTAAGCCGAGCGGGGAAAGCATCGTCTTCTTGCCAACCTGGGGGACGAACGGAGATAAAGGATTGCTCACAGCGAAAACCGTAGGCCTCTTCATTTGGGTAGGGTGAATGAGCTAGTATTTCACTGAGTATATCGACTATGCAGGGATGATCCAGTAGATTTTGCAGCGTGCCCTGATATGCTTGTTTTGCACCTGCGGATATTTCCTGCTTCATCATATGAATCTCTGAATTTGTCAAAACTTCGGGTATCAGTATCCAGCCCTTTAAATCGTAGAAGAATTTTTGCTCTGGTGTCATTCTGCAACGACCTTCAGCGTAGAGGTGAGGTTAGTTGTCTCTAGTAAGGGTAGAAAATCGAGCGATTTCAGATCTAAATGATATACATGGAGAGCAGTTGTTGGCAACCCAACGTGCGGTGGGAGATATCTTTAGTGCCCGCTATCTGGTTGGAAGAGACGGGGGCTTATTGTATACTCTCGGAAAAGTGAGGCTACTAAGATGAGTGAGTCTTTTATAAAGTTTCTGGAACGATACGGCGCGGAGTATGAACCCTCGCTGCAATACGATACCCATTCAAATTTCGAGTCATGGCGGGAATATTTCATTGAAGCGGTGAAATCGCTTCGCAGCCCGGTTCCCGATCGGGTAGAGCCCAGTCTGGAGGTCGTCAAATCGTGGGAGGAGGAAGACCATACGCGTCAGTTGGTGAGGGTACCGGTGACCGAACTAACGACGCTTGTCGCTTATCTGCTGCTTCCAAAAAGAATGGACGGATCGGAAAAGCGGCCCGGTTTGATCGCGTCTCACGGACACACAACGCATGGGATTGATACGACTTGTGGGGTAATAGGGATGGACGATGAAGAAAATGCGCAGCGTGCATATGGTCTTGACGCTGTGCGCAGTGGTTATGTGGTGATGGCCCCTTCCTGGTGGGGATGGCATGGTCGCGATGGTCATCTGGACCGGGTCGGCAATCGGGATAAATGTAATGTGATCCAGCATGCCTCTTCGATGTACGGGATCAATCTGACGGACCTACACATCCAGGATGGCCAGGCGGCGATCGATGTGCTTGTGAACCATCCCAATGTGAATTCGCAGCGGATCGGTTGTATCGGAAACTCTTATGGGGGGCGTAGCACCATGTGGTTGACGATATTCGATGACCGCATCAAAGCGTGTGTTCCGGCTGGTTGCATGAATACCTTCCGTGAACGTTCGCTGAAACTGGGGTCTTGCGGAATTCAATACCTGCCGGGTATTCTGAGGTACGGCGATGTCCCGGATCTATTCTCTCTGATTGCTCCGAGGGCGATGCAGTTGCAGGCCGGCGCGAAGGACGAGTTGATAACGCCTTCGGATCGCGATGCGATCGACCGCACGGTGCGTTCGGCCTACGAGCAGGCCGGAGCAGAGGACCGATATGAGTTTGTGCTCCATCCGGATGGCCACTTTCTCAAATGGGATTTGGCACAGCCTTTTCTCGAGAGACATCTTAGGTTGTAGTGCATCTGAGCATAGATCGTTCGAACTGCGGTTTGTCCGGTTTATTCTCCTCTAAGGTTGGGTCCGTAAGGCGCCAATCGGATCGGCGGATAATGCGAATTGAGCAGGCTGTGATCGCCGGTTTCTCGCACCTTCCGCCAGAGCAAGCTAAACATATGCTTTAACTGAGTGTCGTAGGTCGGATCGGCGGCAAGGTTATTCATCTCATAGGGATCGTCTTGCAGATTGTATAATTCATCGAGATCAAAGCCATTAAATAAAAGCTTCCAATATCCCTCATAGACCACCCGTTGGGTGAGGTAGACCCTGCTACCGAAATATTCAGCAAATCCGGTTTGAAAGTCCTGATCGTGTTTTGGGGGATCATATAAAACGGCTGAGTGAGATCTGGAATCGGGATGAGTGATAGGGGTACAGTCGGTTAATTCCAGCAGCGTGGGACATAGGTCGTGCAAGCCGATTCGAGCCTGACTCACTGCTCCTCGCGCAAGTCCTGGGCCCTTAACAATCATTGGGATGTTGTAGATTTCCTCGAAGCCAGAAATATTCTTGCAGTACATGCCATGGGATCCGAGTAATTCGCCGTGGTCGCTGGTGAATACAATAATGGTGTTTTCGTCTTGTCCTGCTTCGATAACTTTATCGATCAGGCGGCCAAATTGCTGGTCGATTTCGCTTATCATTCCGTAATAGCAGGCTGCAGCCTCTTGTTTATGGCGGTCGCTCATCGAGGACCAGACTTTAGCAATTTTCCGATAGAGACCAGGTTGACCTTCCAGTGTATCGTGAATATTGGGACATAGCGGCAGGTCGGCAACGGAATATTTTGCAAAGGCCTCCGCGCCCGTGATAAACGGATCGTGTGGTTCGATTACACTGGCGAAGCAACACCATGGATCATCTTGCTCAATGGCATCATCAAGAAATTCCAGGGCTAATTCCGTGCTAACGCCCAGCATTCGATCTTCGACCGGGACATCGGTCATTCCATAGAGGATGCTGGTATCGTATCCTTCAGGTGATTGGTGATCCCAGCGTAACGAATAGTCTTGTCGGATCCGATTTGCGCTACCTTTTGCCTCTATCCTTTGATCGAAGTACGGCGTTCCCCGCGCACCATTAACTTGCCAGCCAAAGTCTTCTAGTCTGTTCGTTCGTTCGACATGCCATTTGCCGAAGTAGCCGGTATGGTATCCCGCAGATTCTAAGTGCTGTGCCCAATGGGGATATTCCGTGCGCAGGCAGGATTGATCATCATCGGTCGTATGGGTTACCATCAGTACACCGTGATTATGAGGCAATAGACCGGTCATCAGACTGGCACGAGCAGGGGAGCAAATGGCATTAGGCGTATACGCTCTATCGAATCGAACTCCTCTATCGGCTAATTTATCAAGATTCGGAGTGATGCAAGGATGATCGGGGCGCAGAGTTTGTCCCTGCATTTGATCGGTCATCAGAAAGAGAATATTGGGTCGACGGGACATGCATAGCCTTTCAGAATAAAATTCAATGTGTATCAAAGCAGAGGCGGTAGTTCGGGGGGTATTAGTGCAATAGAGTTCGTTCAGAGAACGCTCTAAGGCCATTTTTTTACTCTGGAGCACGGAACGTTTTTTCCCTAGCTCCGCCCTTGCACTTAAGAAGTTGTTTTCACCTGCTGGGGTCAAGTTATCTGGTTTATATGAGTCGGCCTTTAGTTCGGGGATGTTGCCCGGACAAAGAACCGCTTAAGTTTCCAAGTTAAAGACTCACCCGTTATAATAAGGAAGTCCATGGCGCCCAATATTGTCTTGTTTCTCACTGATCAACTCCGTTGCGATGCCCTGGGTTGTTATGGCAATGAAATCTGTCAGACGCCTAATCTCGATCAACTTTCAAGCCAGGGGGTGTGCTTCGACCAGGCTTATACGACTAGCCCGGTATGCTCGCCGGCTCGAGCTTCGTTGATGACGGGCCAGTATCCGCACAACCACGGGGTGATGATCAATACCCATATCGCCCCCACATGGACGCGGGGTTTGGCGCCCGAAGTGCCGACCTTTAGTCGCTTACTAAAAGAAGCTGGCTATGCACTGGATTATGTGGGCAAGTGGCATGTGCACGAAGATCTGGGACCGGAGGCATTCGGCTTTGATCGCCATATAGAAACCAGGACTCGTCAGGAGATTGCTCCAGGATCGGAACTAGTGATCGATTTTCCGGGATGGCGCGTTCCGGTGGCCGCCACGAGTGCCTTGTCAAAGGAAGAGCACAAAACGTGGCGGGTCACCGAGGATGGAATTGGCCTCTTGCGCGAGCGGGCTGAGGGTGACCAGCCCTTCTTTTTGCGCATCGATGTGACGGCGCCTCATTTCGCCAATATCGTGCCCGAGTCTTTCGCCTCGATGTACGATCCGCAAACAATTCCACCCTGGCCGAACTTCGCCGAAACTTTCGCCGGTAAGCCATCAGCACACTGGCGCAAACATCAGGAATGGCATCTTGACGACAAAGATTGGAGCTGGTGGCAAGGAGTCGTGGCAAAATACTATGGGGATATTTCGCTGATCGACGCCTGTGTCGGGCGGGTATTGGAGGGGATTGCGGATTGCGGGATCGAGGACGAAACAATTTTTATTTTCAGCACCGACCATGGCGATGCGATGGGCAGTCATAAGCACTTCGAAAAATCGGGCACGATGTACGACGAGATTTTTCGCATCCCGCTGCTGGTGAGAATTCCAGGGGGGAGCCCCGCACGGTAGCTCAATTTGTGCGCTTGATGGATCTGATGCCCACTTTTGTCGAGTGGGGTGGTGGTGTACTGCCAGGGGCTATGGACGCCAGGAGTTTAGTGCCTTTGCTCCAGGGCGAAAAATCAGTAGCATGGCCAGATAGCGTCTATTGCGAAAGCCACGGCGAGGTCTGGGGCTATAATTCGCAGCGGATGGTGCGAACGGCGCGTTGGAAATATGTGTATTCGCCCAATGGTATAGATGAATTATACGATCTCGAAAAGGACTCGGCGGAAATGGAAAATAGGATCGACGATCCGTCTTGTACCGATATTCTGGCTGAAATGAAGGGACGTTTGATCGGATGGAACGATGCGACGGACGATATGTTCCAATGGCAATGGGTCCGGTGGAATTTTCCCGATCCGATCATGCCTTAGGTAGGTAATCAGCTTTGTAAAGGAACTGTTTTTGACCCTGGTCATCCCGAAACGAAAAACCAACTCGCCTGGATTTTTGCCGCCAAAGGTTCGGATCGAATCATTAGTTGCAGATGGTCGGCACAATGCCTTTGCTTCGTTTGCGAAATGGCGTGGTCGGTACTGGCTGGCCTATCGCAGGGCCAGCGGCCATACGGCCAGAGACGGTGAGATCGTGGTGCTTGTTTCAGCCGAGACTAAGGAGTGGGCAGAGGTTATCCGTTTCGACTTGGATGGCGATGGTCGCGACCCTCAATTGGTCGTCTTCGGCGATCGACTTTGGCTTTATATCAACAGCTTGCTGGATGGGATTTTCAAGATCTTCGCCGCTTGCAGCGGAGACGGGCAGACCTGGGATCCGCCGCAGCAGATATATCGCGATGGGTTCATTCTGTGGAAACCCGTTCTGCACCAGGGGCGGCTCTATGCCGGGGTGCATAAACCGGGCCGCGACGACCAGCGATTTTCTCAGTTGATGGTCTCATCCGACGGATTTTCGTGGACAAAAATCAGCTCGATCCGTCGGGGGACCGGTGAAAGCGAGACGACGCTTGTATTTGACCAGGTCGGAGATCTGACTGCTTTTCTGCGTGACCAGACCAGAGTCGGTGGCGCGATATTGGAAACGCAGCCTCCCTTTATTGAATGGACTCAGCGACCGGCTGGAGTGCATCTGTCCGGGCACGCCGTTTATACGTTTTCGAATCGAACGTATGTCTTATCGAGGGCGATAGTCAGCGATCCTCCAGTTGCTGCAGGAGCACCTCGAGATGCCTTGCCTACGGAATTGGATCAAGGTACGGTGATATATACGTACGAGAACGGAGTACTCGCTCCGTATTGCCTGCTTGGCCCACTGAGTGGCAACCACGATAGTTCCTATGCCACGGCGGTGCAGGAAGACGACGAGATACTGGTGGTCTTTCACCGCTCTGAGCACGAATACTCTGGCAAACATTGCTACCGGGACGCAGCCGATCTCTTGCTGGCTCGGGTGCCGTTGAAAAGCTAAGCGCGAGTTCTAGGCGGGAACTTTTGGTGGGCCGCAAACCCAACTTGACTCAAGTGCAGATAGCATGGAGATCTTGAGAACTCGAAAACAATCTGTAGAGGCAAGCCATGCGATACAGATTATCTGGTTTTCTCCTGTGTCGGGGAGACCCCACATCTGGCCTTAGCTCGTGGCACTTTGATAGAGGGGATCGGGGTACAGAATCTAATCGAGTTTGCCGGCCATATATGCGGGGGTGATCCGGCGATGTTGGGGATCGCGGCGTTTGCCATGGAGGAAGGGTACGAGTAGCAGCCTCATTGGCACCGAGATTCGTATGCGGCATGGGGTAAGGATTCGCCTGAGGATTTGCGCGTTCGGCACATGGATAGAATACCGGCGACCCAGGTGCTGCTGGCGCTGGAAGACGACCATTCATTCTGGTTTGTTCCCGGTTCTCACAACCGGTCGAATACCGCACTTGAGGAATTGCGTTACGAGGAGGGCAGAACGGGCTGGCGGGTTTTTTTCGAAGGGGCGGTACAGGTTGAAGTGAAGGCGGGCAGTGCCCTTTGATGCCCGGGGTATTCATCAGGGTCTAAAGCGGTCAGGGATCTGGCGGCGATCGCTCTTTATCGTTTATGGCACATCGGAAGAAGCCCGGTATTCTACGATCACCGGATGGGCGAAAGAGGCGGAATATGCGGAGCGGACCTATCTCGATTCACTATTTTTGGGGATTTAGATCCCCTCTTTATTGATAATCAATCGCCTTTCAAAAAACTAGCAATAGAGTACCATAAAGCCCATCTCACAGAGAGGAATGGCACCATGGACGGGAAAACGACGAAATCATTTGCGGCACGGGCAAAGGACGCCCAATGGGTCAAGCAGGGGTTGCGGCCCTATTTCGTGTATCGCGATCTGGGGATCAAGGACGCTACCGGGGGTAAGGTGCTGGCTCATATCATTCGTGCCGACCAACCTTGTAAAGCCCCGATGGGGTACCACTCCCACGATCTGGAGTTTCAAATGGTCTATCTGATCAAGGGGTGGGCGCGGCTTTACTTCGAGGACATCGGCGAAATCTGCGTAGGGGCTGGCGATGCCTGGTATCAGCCGCCTGGGATCAAGCATGAAGTCTTGGAATATTCCGATGATTGGGAGGTTGTCGAGATCACCATGCCGGCCGATTTTCCTACCTGTGACGAAGTGCGTTAGTGCGCCGGGGATGAGATAGATATGAAAGTTGGATTTATTGGTCTAGGCAATATGGGGCATCCGATGGCGGCAAATATCCTCAGGGCTCAGCACGACCTGAGGGTTTTCGATATCCGCCGCGAAAGGGCTCGGGACCTTGTAACGGCTGGAGCGAGTTGGGCGGAGAATCCGCAGGAGGTAGCGGCTCGGTCAGAAGTGGTGATTTCATCTCTGCCGGGTCCCAGAGAAGTCGAAGCAGTCGTTCTGGGAGAAGAAGGTGTTTTCGCGGGTTTGAGCCGTGGATCGGCTTATATCGACACCAGCACCAATGCACCGGCAAAGATGCGCAAGATTGCCAAAATCGGGGCAGCGAGTGGGCTTGAGGTGCTCGATGCGCCGATCAGCGGAGGTGTTTTTGGGGCCAGAGATGCAACCCTAACGGTTTTTGTCGGTGGGAAAAAGGATGTTTTTGTACGGTTGCAGTCCCTGTTGCAATGCATTGGTGAAAACGTGATCCATATAGGACCGGCCGGCTGCGGCAATATGACCAAGTTGATTAATAATGTGATGATGTTCATCAACTTTATAGGGGGCTGCGAAGGGATGGCGATGGGGATCAAGGCTGGGATCGATCCACAGGCATTGCTCGATGCGATTAAACCGAGTATGGGTCATAGCAAGATCATGGAGCGGAGTATGGCCTTGTATTTAAAAGGCGAAGGGATATGTTCAGCCACAGATCTCGCCGTTAAAGATATGCATCTGGGTGTTGAACTCGGAAAGAAAATGGGCGTGCCATTAGAGTTAAGTCCACTGGTTGAATCGATCTTCGCCCAGTTTCGCGATGCCGGACATGGGCAGGAGGATTTCACCGAAATCATTCGCGAATTTTTGGCGTGATTGGATAGGGATCGATATGGTTTTGACTGGAGTGTCCAAATTGCTTAGTTCAAAAAGGAGTGTACAGTGATCGTCGATGTGCATACCCATTGTCTTCAACCCGAACACTTGAGCATGGCCGTCCATCGATCGGTCGAACGGGTGGGCTATCCACCGATGCAGCCGCTCTCATCGGAAACCTATCTGGAGCATATGGAGGTGGTCGATAGGGCGATTGTATTCGGGATCCGGGGAGTTGCCACCGGGATGCGGAGCCCCAACGACTTCACTGCCGAATGGGTCGCGCGCCAGCCCGACAAACCGACAAACTGATCGGTTTTATGGCCATAGATCCGACCGAAGAGGACCATCTATAGGAGGTCGACCGCTGTGTGTCCGATCTCGGCCTACACGGGATAAAGGTCTACCCGATGCTGGGGCGTTACGATCCCACTGACCCCGCCGTCTTCGCGTTGTACGAAAAAGCTCAGCGCTTGGGGTTGCCGATCCTATCCCATACCGGTACTCATCCCGACTATAGAGCGATGTTGAAATACAGTCTGCCGCTGCTGGTTGATGAGATCGCCCAGGCCTTCCCGGATCTGGTGTATATAATGGCTCATTTGGCACATCCATGGCAGCGCGATTGTGCGGTGGTTCTGCGCAAACACCCGAATGTATACGCCGATATATCAGGCGGGTGGGTGCGGCCTTGGCAGGGGTGGGAGGCGCTGGTGGGGATGGTTGAGTGGGGTGTTAGCGATAAGATTCTTTTTGGCTCGGATTATCCGTTGTGGACGCCACAAGAGGGCATGGATGGTTTGAGAAAGCTCAACGATCAGATTGAGGGCACCAAGCTTCCGCAGATTCCAGAGGAGGTGATCGAAGGGATCATAAACCGCAATTCGCTTTCGTTGCTTGGGCTGGACTGAATAATTCGGAAGCAGCGAGAGCTGCTCGAAGAGAACCGCTGTGGCCCTGTGGCTCCGCTCAGTGCACCACTAATTGCTGGGCCTTGCTGAAGCAGAGTCTGCGTACCACATGTAGGACGAAGATAGAACTAATCGCGGACGAAGCTACCAGCATCAACATGACGATGATCTGATACTTGACCGAGGTCATAGGGTCGGCACCGGCGAGAGTCTGTCCCGTCATCATGCCTGGTAGCGAAACCAGGCCCACCGTCATTAGTGCGTTGATTGATGGGATCATTCCGGCGCGAATACAAGCCCGCAAAATATCGCGACTGGCCTCCTGATAGGTGCCGCCCAGAGAGAGGACAAGTTCGATGGAGGGGCGTTCCTTGCGCAACTCGGTAAACATTCGCTCCATGGCGATGGTGATGGCATTCATAGAATTTCCGGCAATCATGCCTCCTATGGGAATGAAATACTGGGGGCTATACCAGGGGTCGACTGTGGATGATGACGGCGGTGACCATGACCGCCACCGCTGTATAGCTGGCTACCATCGAGAGGAAAGTGGGTGCGAAAATGGCTACTTGTTTTTCCCGTACCCGTCCTTTTACCGCGTGTGCGGCCCAGAAAACCATCCACCCGTAAATCAGGAGCACCAAGTAGGGGTTGCTGATTTGAAACACGAAATTCAATACATAACCGACTAAGAATAGTTGTGCAACGGTCCGCACGGTGCCCCAGGCCAAGTTTTTTCTATCCCGAGGCGCAGGACCGCAGAGCTGGTTCCCGCCACCGCGACAAAGATAGCGCATAGGCTCAGCTGTAGTGGGCTTATTTCAATCAGACTCATGAGGCTTTCAATTCCAGGTGTTGCTCCTGTAGCACATAGGGCTTGGTCTGTACTCGTTGTGGCGCAAAGTCGAGGTGAGTCACCAGTACCACTCCGATGCCGAACTCGGCGTTGACGCGCTCTAACCAATGGTCGACCACGACCTTGGATTCGCTGTCCAGTGCTGAACTTGGTTCATCGCAGAGCAGCACTTCTGGCTCGATAAGCAGGGAGCGGATCAACGCCAGGCGCTGTTTTTGGCCCAGAGATAATTGCTGCGCTTCGTCGCCTAACTCCACATCCTGCAAAAGGAAATCATCGAGCCAATTGCGCAATACGGGTTGGTCGGGAACTCTTAGTCTGTGCTGCGCTTTGAAGTGGAAGGGATAGAGTAGGTTGTCCTGGACGGAGCCGGTTACCACGACTGGAGTCTGTTGAACATAACCTATTTTTCGCCGCAGGTGCGTCACTGCGGACGATCCGATGGGGCGACCATCGATCAGTATATCTCCGTCACTAGGCTCTTGAAGTCGGTTCAGGATGCGTAGAAGGCTCGACTTTCCGCAGCCGGAAGGGCCGTGGATGAGGGCGAAGTCGCCATCGGCGAGGAGTAAATCCAGATTCTCCAATAAGGGCGGTTTGTCGCCATAGCGTAGGGTGATTTTTCTCAGTTCTATCTGCATGGGATAAAGCGTAAAGTAGTGGGATCGCAATCACCTGGAGTTAACCGACAGTATACGCAAAGCTCAAGTCCAATCCAAGTCGTCAGCGGGACCTGGGATAGAAATGTACCCCCCTATATTAAATATCATTGGCGGTGGGAATCCTTTTCGAAGGTACATATATCTGGTGGAGGGTCTTGATTGGGGAGTGTATCCGGGCTTAGGTTTAGGGACTGGTAAAGACCTCGATTACAAAATTCTCAACCACGATAGAGGGTATATGATTGTCGATTCACATTCGCACCCCGTCACGATGGATTGCGAGCGCTATCCACTGGCCGACCCCGATGCTTCGTACCGGCCGGCGGCCGATGGGTCGATGGGATTACTCAAGCAGGAGATGGACTTGGCGGGAGTAGATAAGGCCTTTACGATTTCGGCGGGATTTTACGGATGGGATAATAGCTATGCTATGGACGAATTTAAGGGCAGGGAGGATTGGCTGGCCGTCGGGGTACTGGTCGATCCGGCGAGCGCGGCCGGGCCGGATGATCTGGAGCAATTGGTCGCAGCGGGTGCTGGCGGGCTGCGGATACAGCGACATTTATTTTACCATCAGGCACTCGATGATCCGGTGAGTACGCCGTTGTGGTCCAAGGCCGGGGAGTTGGGTCTGACGGTCGATATCAACGCCTCGCAGACGGAGTATGGAGCGGTTAAGAACCGAGTGCGGCAATTTCCGCAGACGAGATTTGTCCTCGATCA
>JACLAC010013037.1_pt1 | contig 12921 bp, 10 predicted proteins | sample 8027881 | NCBI WGS metagenome assembly JACLAC01 (sample SAMN15725517, study PRJNA655200) | protist metagenome | isolation source: fluorescence activated cell sorting (FACS) single amplified genomes of... | place: Spain: Blaines Bay Microbial Observatory, Mediterranean Sea | collected 2016-01-19 | reverse complement strand
CACAAAACTCGATTACTTTTCCGCAGTTGGAGCAAATTAGGTGGTCGTGATTTGCATAGCCAAAAGCCTTCTCAAACTGCGCGTGGTTTGAGCCAAACTGATGTTTTACTACCAAACTACAATCCATTAGTAAATCAAGAGTATTGTACAGCGTTGCTCTACTAACACGGTAATTTTTCGCTTTCATATTTTCATACAAGGTTTCTATGTCAAAATGATTCTTGTACGAATATATTTCATCGAGAATAGCAAAGCGTTCAGGAGTTTTCCTGTGGCTATTTTTTTCTAGAAATTCGGTAAATATTTCGGTTACCTTTTCTTGAATTTCAATATTCACTTTATTAGTTCATTTGAGAGGGTGCTAAAATAATAAAAAAGAAGTTTTAACCCAATTAGAACAGAAGGATTAACCTAATAATTATCAACATTCGTGGAAAACAATTGGCTATTGTACCCGTTTGCTGATGATGGGATTTAATTTCGCTTAATTATCGCTCCATCTCCACGATAAGCAGTAACATTTACAACGGGCGGATTTCCCCAGTAATTGATGTCACTATCCCCGTTTTGTTCAATGTGAAGCCATGAGTTTGCTTGGATTTCAGTGATTCCTTTAGAGCGGCTGTGGCATCTAAAACTATCTACTTCAAATGTTTTTGCATAGAAGTGAATAATTCCAGCGTTATAGTAATTGCAATATCGAGTTGCACCAACAATATGAATATCATTACTGCCACTTTCCAAATAAAATTTAGTGAAGTTGTTGTCAATTTTCAAATTCATTGTGCCTTGATTAGCAATGCAATTTACCCAAAGATTATGCTTCATGGTGTCCGCGAAAATAATATCACCACTACCTTTTACTGTTAATGTGTCCAGGAATGGGCAAAATACTGTAACCGAAATGTCATCTACATTTCTTCTCATAAATTTACATCCATTATTGTTTTCGAGAATAAGAAAGTCTTTTGTTATGCCGTAGGACATTCCAGGAATAAAGTTTTCTCCACCTTCTATTTCTATTTTATACTCGGAACTTTCTTTCCAGTTAACATTCATAAAGTCATTAACTTCAATGCTTGAGAAAGGATCTAAATAGATGGTTTCAGAGGTTGTTTTTCCGGATGAAACAAAGCAGTTGTTTTCTTTTGAACAAGAAAATAAAAAGATTGCAATTGTTATTATGAATATACTCTGTTTCATTTAAAATTATATACAATTCCAAACTCAGTATTGTCTGCTGAACCTAAATGGGTTCGGGTAGATACTTGAGCACATATTTTTTTTGTGATGTGGTACTTTATACCGATTCTATTGTATAAATATCCCCCTTTGTTAGCATAGTCCCAATTACCAGTAAAGGATTCGTATGGAGAATGTATGTAGAAGCCTAAACCAATAAAAGTTCCTATTTGCCCAAATTTCTTTTCGTAAGTTGAGAATATTCCTAAAATTACTTTGTCGATAGATTTCAATTCGTAATCATAGTCCTTTAGATAAGGCAGGCTTTCGTCAAAAATAATGTCGGTTTGTAAATGTATAAAGTCTCCTCTTGTGAAACCAAATGAATATCCACCAGAGATTTGGTAAACATGATGACGTTCAGCTGGAGAGAACGTAAGCGTTTTTGTCCCATAAAAAGACCCTACAAAGAAGTTGTTTTTTTCCTTGGTTATTTTAGGTTTAGCCGCTTTGTTGTCGATGTTTTTCTTTTTGGCTTTTATGCAAAGTGATAAGTAGGGTAGGTTAAGCCCTAGGTTTGGTCGAGTGAAGGCTCCGTTTGAGAAATGTTGCAAGCCAAATCCAATTTTTGTAACCATTCCGCCAGTGATTCGAGTTTGGTATTGAAGCGCAAAGTCAGTTATGTTGTTAATGTAGGATCCAAGGGCCATGTTTTTCGGATTGGTTATGTCGTTAAAAGGTTTTTGTATGTATCCTAAACCAGACGCCAATCGAAACTTCCATTTTGACGCCTTATTCTTTAAAAGATTCATGTTTATATAGGGTGTAATTCCAAAGCTTATACCTAGGTTTTCATTATTGGTTAGTGGTGAGAAATTCAACATAATACCCCAACTGTTTAAGGGGAAATTGTTGTGAAAATGATTGTTTCCTAAGGTTGGGAATTCCGCACCAAACTCATAAACTGGAAAAGTTCCATTCATTAATGATTTTACAGCGCCGGAGTGTGGCATTAAAAAAGCCCCTTTGAAATTAAACTCGATATGATAATTCGATTTATTGGTGGGTGTTTCCTCTTGAGTTATTGAGTAAAAACTAAACGCACAAAAAAGTATGGTCAAAGTGAATTTCACAAATGTAAATATAGGGATTCTAATAAGTTGAAATCATTCTTTTTTTCTTTAGTTCGATAGATTATGAGGAGTGTGTATTCAAGCTTATATTCAGTAACTTTAATGTATGAATTACTTATCGGTATCGGGACTGTCTAAATCATTTGGCGAATTTAAATTGTTTAAGGAGGTTTCTTTTGGTTTAGAAAAAGGACAAAAGGTAGGCTTGGTGGCTAAAAATGGAGCGGGTAAGTCAACCTTGTTCAAGATTCTTATGGAAAAAGAGATTCAAGACGATGGACAAGTAGTTTACAGAGATGGATTACGCATTGGTTGGTTGGAACAGGATCCGGATTTTGGAGATGCAAAAACAATTGAAGAGTATATTCATAACTCAGAAAATCCTTTAATACAGCTAATTAATCGGTATGAGTTTTTATTGCAAAAAGGAGATACAGAGAGTGAAGAGTTTAGTAATCTGATGAATGAAATTGATGAGCAAAACGCTTGGGGGGTTGATGTTAAAATAAATGAGGTGCTCACCAATTTAAAGTTTACCAATAAACAGCTTGAAATTAAACATTTAAGTGGAGGACAGGGCAGAAGGTTGGCTTTGGCAAAATCATTAATTGATGAGCCGGACATTCTATATATGGATGAGCCAACCAACCATCTTGATTTTGATATGGTAGAATGGCTTGAAAAGTTTGTTGCTGAAAGTGCCTTGACGCTCTTGCTTATTACGCATGATCGATATTTTTTGGATAATGTTTGCAACGAAATTATTGAATTAACGCCTACTGGAGTATATCAATACAAAGGGAGTTATGAGTATTATTTAGGCAAAAAGGCTGAACGCGAGCAAAATCAACAAGTTGTTGCTAATAAAGCTAAAAATCTTTTTAAAACTGAGTTAGAGTGGTTGCGCAGGCAGCCTAAAGCAAGGGGGACTAAGAGCAAGAGTAGGATTGACGCAGCATATGAAATAGAAAAGGTTTCAAAGAGTGTGAAAGCCAAAAAGGAATTGGAGATTTCATCGGTGATGACTAGGATGGGAAAAAAGATTCTTGAAATAGAGTACTTAACAAAGTCTTATGGACAGCTTAAAATTTTACAAGATTTCACATACTTCTTTAAGCGGGGCGAAAAAATCGGGATTATAGGAAAGAATGGTACAGGGAAATCTACTTTTTTAAATCTTATAACCGGAAAGGATAAAGAATATAAAGGTTCAATATCAAGAGGAAGCACAGTTAAGTTTGGGTATTATAACCAAAAAGGGTTGAGTTTCAGAAACGATATTAAGGTAATTGATATTGTTAAAGATATTGCGGAGGTTGTTCAAACTAAAGATGGTTCTAAAATAACTGCCAGCCAAATGCTTACTCATTTTCAATTCGATCCAAAAAAGCAACATACCCATGTTGAGTTGTTGTCAGGTGGAGAAAAGAAAAGGCTATACCTAGTAACGGTTTTAATGGAGAATCCTAACTTTTTGATTTTGGATGAGCCAACCAATGACCTTGATTTAGAAACCTTAACGGCTTTAGAAAATTATTTGTTGGACTTTAACGGTTGTGTAATCATTGTTTCTCACGATCGTTTTTTCTTGGATAGAATTTGCGATCATCTTTTTGTGTTTAAGGGAGAGGGAGCGGTGAAGGATTTCCCAGGGAACTATACTGAGTATCGGGAATATTTGAAAGTGAATAAAGAAAAGGCGGATAAAGAAAAGGCGGATATAGCCGTTCCAAAAAAAGTAAAAAAGGAAGAAGAAAAGCCTAGAAACATTAAATTAACGTACAAGGAGAAGTTGGAGATGGAGAGGTTGACTAAGGACCTTGAGATGCTTGAGAAACAAAAAAGTAAAATAGAAGAGCAATTGTCTTCCGGAAACTTGGATGGTGGTTCGATTAATGAACTTTCGGTTGAATTGGGTGAATTGGTAGAGAAAATTGATTTGATAACTTTGTCCTGGATGGAATTGGCTGATAAAGAGGGCGAATAAAGTCTTAGTTTACAACAAATAGTATTTTGAAAATATACAAAAACATAGTGCCCTTAGATTTTGATTATTCCAATCAAAACGAACTTTATGGTCAGATGCCTCAAAATATAAAATCGGTTTTAAGTGATAAAAATTCGTCCAAACGAATGTTGAGTTTATTGGGTTGGCAACTTTTAGCTGAAAATTTACCAAATGAAACGTTGCTTTCAAAAGTGGAATTTGAAGAAAAAGGAAAGCCATTCATACCAAATTCAACGGTTTGTTTTAACATTTCAAATACCAAAGGAATTGTTGTTTTAGCCATCCACAACAAACCTGTTGGGATAGATGTAGAGCGATTGCGCAAGCCTAGGGAGTCTATTTACCCAAGGGTTTTTTCCTCAGAGGAAATAAGTTCGATTAGTTGTTCAGAGGATTTCACAAGGTTGTGGACCCGAAAAGAAGCTGTTGTTAAGTTGTTTGGTGGTGGTATTTCAATGGGGTTAAATTCTTTTTCAGTTTTAAAGGATGAGTTTGAAGTTTTTGGAAAGCAGGTTAAGATTGAGCCTGTGTTTATTGATGGTTTTATAGCTCATCTAGCAGTTTATGCATGATTCAGTTAGATGTATAAAAAAAATGTCCCACTTAAAAAGTGGGACAAACTACCTATTACTAAAATAATTTAAAAATCTACCGAATCATTTACGCATGATATTTAAATTGGTTTCTTTTTTTTTTATTTTAATTACATTTCTTTAAAATCAATATGATAATGATCGTCATGAAGAGCGTTAATTGTAGGGCTAAGTGACTTTACTATGTAGATACCGCTCTCTTTTAATTTTTTACCATATTCGCCTTCAAAAAGCTCGTCTTTCAATTCTACCTTGATAATTACTTTTTGAATTTTAAGCTTGTGTTTTTTGGCTTGCTTTTTGAGAATGAGTAGGTGTTTCGCAATAGATTCAAAATCAATAGTAATTGAAGTGTCTTTGTTGTACTGGCCCTGGTTGTTGAATGTCAGCCAGTAGTGGTTTACACCAAGCGTATCTAATCCATAATATGGCTTCTTGTTTTTTGTTTTAGGCACCATGAAATCAACACTTAGTCCGTTTTGGTGTGTTCGGTGTGGCCACAATTTACCACCATGTTTGTGAGCACATTCCATAATTTTAAAATTGCGATTGGGTTGTGTTGTTGCTAATTTTTTGTATCCGTCCAAAATTGTGCTTAAAACTTTTGAATTTAAAAATGCTCTCCCGCTTAAATAACTTGTTTTATCGAAATACGAATAATTTTCCCCATGAAAAGGAACCAGTTTACCATTTTTTAAACTTCCATTTGAAACAGAGCCAAGGGATTGGCTCACTAACGAGTCATTTTTGTTTTGCTCTATATATGTTGAAAGTTTTTTGTTTGGTTTTTGCAAAGTTTTGAGTTTCGTAATTTCATTTTGCGAACATCCGATAAATGATAGGGCGGTAAACAATAGTGTTAGTCTCATGTTTTTAAAACGAGAGGAGGTTGGCAATAGTATTGCTTGTATTGTTAAATAGTGTGAATAAAAGAAAATATCATTTTACAAGAATCGTATACTCTTTTCCAGAACGACCTTTTCCATGATAAAAAGTATACGTATAGTTTTCGTAGTCTATTTCTTGAAAAGCGCCTCCTATGTGGTCGTTTTCAAAATCAAAGGTTGGGTTGCCACCAAAAATTGGATTTCCTATATCTTCTGTAAAGCTGTAAGGGTTTAACGAGGTATGAAATTTACCAATACATACATCCAAAGCATTGCCTTTGTTTGGCTTTTTGTAATTACCAACGTCTTTTGTCCCGGTCGCCCATAGGTGAATTTGGTGATTGACTATTTTTACTTGAGCACAAAGTAGATTTTTCATACCTGCATTCCAGCCTTGGTTTCTTGTTAAAACATTCTCTTTAACAACCTTCCAGTCCATTAGGTTATCTGATTTTGCAACGCATAAAAATTCCTCATTTTGTTCGTTTTTTGAGGTGTAGTACATCAACCATAAAGAGTCGTTTCTAATAATTTTAGGAAAGTATACATCATGATTTGAAAATTCACTTTTGGGGTTTGGGGAAATCAGAGGTAGTGGGTGAAGCTTATTAACCACCTTTTGCAGCTGAACTGAAGGATTGTTTCCAGCAATGATTAATTTTTGCTCTAACCCCTTAAAAACTTCATTAGCCAGAAAAATTGCAGCTTCATTGTTTTCTCCAACGCTTAAATTCCCATGATACAGCGAAAAATCTTCAGTTTTTTCAGGAATATTTACAGATTCAAATCCATGAAAAGCAGAAACATGAACGGCATTTTTATATTTATCGGTTAAATAATCCGTGTCCTTTTTCGATATACCCAAAACGACATCTGCATTTTTATAAGCCAAAGGTTCAAACCTTTCCAGTTTTCTAGCTTCTGATTTATAATACAATCGCTTCATTGGGTTGCGCTCTAATTTAGCCAAAGCAGAGTAGTAATCGTGTTCAATGTTGTGCGAACGGACCAGTTTTTTTCTACTCTTTAAACGCTCATCCAAAATAGGCATGCACGTATGTAGTCCTTCAAACAATATTGGAGCATTGTCCATTAAAAGATTTTTTATCAACTCCTCACTACTTCTGGAACCAACAATAAACGGATAAAACCCCAATAAATGAGTACCCATCATTTTTCTTGGATAATAAAACACCGTTTCGCAAAACTCTTCGAGTTCTTTTGCCGGCTCCCTATCGTATTGAAAACAATGCAATGTAATATCAACTCCAGCATTAGAAAGCGATTTAAGTTTATAAAACACATCTATTACCCCTCCATAATTTGCTGGAAAAGGAACTGAAAATGAAACAATATGAAGTTGCTTACCCAAGTTTAGTATAACAGTTAATTAATATTCCCTTTTCGTTCTCCCAAATCAATTCAGCCTTTGCTTTTTGAACATTCTGTTTCGTATAATTAAAGCGTTCGCTATTGTTTAAATAGTCGTTTATCTCTTCGGCCATTTCCCTTGGCTGGTGTGAAGATAAAATTATCCCTGCTTGATATTCATCAATTATTCTTCTAACCTCAATTAAATCTGACGCAATCACTGGTAAATCCGCTTGAAAATAGTCAAAGATCTTATTTGGCAAACTGTATCTATAGTTAAGATTTGTGTCTTTATCCAGGGTAACGCCGACATCTGCAACTTTTGTATATGCAATCAACTCCTCAAAGGGAACACGTCCAGTAAAAATAACTTTTGACTGTAATTTTGAGGCTCGAACTTTATCCTTTAAGGCACCAATAACATCTCCAGAACCGACAATTAAGAAAACAGCATCAATCCAATTCATAGCCTCAACCATTTCCTCTGCTCCTCGATCAACATTTATGCCAGCTCCTTGAAGCAAAATTATCTTCTTTTCTAATGGTAAACCTAAATCCGTTCTTGATTTAACTTTAATTTTCGAAGTAAACTTACCAGAGATGGGCAAATTTCTCATCACTTTCAAATCTATACCGTAAATATTTTTATATATCTCTGCAATGGATTTATTTACCGTAAAAACATGCTTTAATTTAGGAAAAATAGACCGTTCAATTTTCAACCATACTCGCTTGGAAAAAGAGCCTTCAACCAACTCTGGAACTTCTGTGAAATACTCATGAGAGTCATACACCAACTTTACACCCTTAAGCTTTTGTATAATTCGATTTGCTAAAAGAGTATCCAAATCATTAGCATGCAAAACATCAACTTTTTTAAAAAGAAGGAAAAAGAACAGCCTAAAATTATATTCGGCATAAAACAAAGCTCCTTTTTCAAATAAAAGAGTCATTCTAGTCATTTTATATACTCGCGGATTTAAGGAAACACTTTTTTTCATTTTCCGTCCTACAAGCAACACATCATATCCTAATTCATGCAGTGTAGAGCAGGTCCTATCTACTCTTTGATCACTACTTAAATCGTTAATTACAGAAACAACAACCCTATTACTCACACTACAAATTTAGCTAAAAACAGGTGGGTTTTAAGGCACAAAACAAAATTACTCTAGAGTCAATAAAAAAAAATAACTTCTTTTTTACCAACAATTGTTGAATTGTGACTTCTTTACATTTATATTAGCGCTGTTAACTATTGAAAGCCAGTTATGTTCACCTCAATTGTCCAAGATTTAAAAGGGCTGCTTTCTTCAGATTCAATTTTGAAAGAAAGTAAAAAACTTAACGAATTGATTCATCAGTACAAGCAACTAAAGAATCAAAACGACGATAACGAAGACGTTAATCAACTGCTCGCCAGCGACTTAATAAACGAACTCTCAAAGAAACTTGCCAAAGAAAAAGAAACTCAAAAAAAACAGAGTGAAACTGTAAGAGAACAAAAAGAAATTTTAATTCAACAACTCGAAGAATTAATTCAAAACGAGCAAAACATTGGAAAGGCATTTGCCAACCTAAAAAGCATAAGAGAATCTTGGACAAACCTATCAGAAAAATCACCTCTAGAGCAAAAAGATGTTGATAAAAAATTCACTAAAAAACTAGAGGACTTTTACTACAACATAAACATATACAAAGCTATACAGGATCACGACCTGAAGCGAAATCAACAACGTAAAAAAGTAATCTTAGAAAAATTAGAAAAAGTCACCTCTTCAGAAACTTCAAAAGATTTAATTCTTACAATCAAACAATTAAGAGCAGAATGGGAAAGTATAGGGCCTGTAACTAAGGAATTGCAAGATGAATTTTGGGCAGAATACCGCAATTTATTAGATACTCTTTATTCAAGTTTTAAAGATTTCAAGGCCTCTGAAAAAGAAGATCAAATTGTTAATTTAAATAAAAAACTTGCCTTGATTCAATACTTAAAAGAAATTGATGTTTCAGAACTAAAAACCGTAAGGGACTGGAAATTAAAGGTTAAAACAGTACTAAACAAACAAGAAGAGTGGAAATCGATTGGCTTTGTTCCAAAAAATTCAAAAGACGATCTTTGGAAGTCTTATAGAACTGCCTGCGATGTGTTTTTTGAAGCTAAAAAGGTATTTTACGATGAACAAAAAAAAGTATTTAAAGCCAATAAGGCATTAAAACATGCACTCTGTAAAAAAGCTGAAGAATTGTTGCAATCTGAAAACGCTTACGAACTAACAAAAGAGTTTATTGATATGCAATCGCAGTGGAAGAAAATTGGTCCAGTCCATCAAAGAGACGAGCAATATTTATGGCATAAGTTCCAAAATACCTGTAACAATTTTTTTCAGCAGAAAAAAGACTCAAAAAAGCAACTTGATGCAGAAAAAGACTCTCTTAATATTGAAAAAGAAGCTATCATTAATGGCCTCAAAGAAACCTCTATTGACTCTGAACAACAACTTCTAGAACACCTTTCTCTTTGGTGGAAAACAAACAGAGACTATACAAGGAGGTCCAACCAACTCCAAGGTCAATTCCATGAAGTACTAGAAAGTAAACTAAACAACAAAACTGCTCAAGAATTTGAGAACGAAAACATTCAATCAAAAATTGGAATTTACAAGGAGTTTAATGATGACGGGGTAATGCTATCCAAGGAAAGGAGGATAATTCAGGATAAAATCACAGCCTTACAAAAAGACATATCCCAGTACGAAAATAACCTTAGTTTCTTTGGAAACACAAAAGGCGCTGATGCATTAATGAAAGATGTTTACTTAAAAATGGACAGTCTAAACAGCCAAATAACTGTGTTAAAAGACCAACTTAAACTAATTAAAACATCCTTAAAGTAAATAGCACCTAACATTAATACTATTGTTCAATCATCAATTTTAGCTATCTTAAAGGTATGCTATCCTTTTTTCGTCTACTACTTCTTGCTAGTCTTCCTTTGTGTTCGTTTTGCCAAGATAAACTAGATCCATTTCAGGTATACGGACCATACGGAGCAAAAGTGTATGACAATTATACTCAAGCCTTATTAACTCCCGAAAATTGTTACCGACTTAAAAGCCACAATCAAGATTTAAGCAAAAGCTTTAGAAAACTTAAAAAGCTACATAAACTCTTTGTAGTCGAGCTTAAAAACAACAATATTGATTCAATCCCTGAGGCAATATCAACCTTCAGAAATTTAATGTATTTAAAATCTTCAGGCAATGCTTTAAAAAAACTTCCAGAATCTTTTGGCTCAGCACCCACCATTAAATCTTTAATACTGCATCACATTAAAATGGATAGCTTACCCAACTCATTCAATGAGTTAGGGAGTTTAATGGAGTTAGAAATACAAATAAACCATTCCGATACCTTTGATGTTAAAAACGAACTATCAGGGCTATACAACCTAAAAAGTTTAATGATTTATAAAAGCAATTTAAAATCCTTCCCTATTGGTCTAAACAAAAACCCTAAGCTAAAAAAAATATTAATCGTCAACTCAGGACTTAGTCAAATAGACTCATCGTTTGCTTACATGCAAAATATTCATACATTAATTCTTGACAAAAACAATTTTAAAGAATTTCCAAAGGAACTTTTTAAATTGAAAACACTCAAAGAGTTAAGTTTAAGAGAAAACCAGTTAACTTCATTGCCTGAAAATATTGCTAAAATAAAAGGACTAAAATTGCTAGATTTAACAGGTAACAACATCCCTACATCTGACATTGACATACTGAAAGTTTTACTTCCTTATTGTAAAATAATAAATTAAATAAATAGTTCAAATAAACAAGATTACTGACTGACTTTCAGTTCCTTACCCGCAATTAGAAGAGCGTTTCTTTTAATGCCATTCCACTTACAAATTTGATTTACTGAAATCCCATATTGACTAGCGATTTTATACAAATAATCGCCCCCTTTAATTTTATGAAATAAAGTACCTGGCTGAAAAGCTACATAACCCGCTCGAGTTTTTCGAATAACCAATGAATCCGAATGCAGTTGAAATTTCTTAAAGTCTATTAACGACTCTGGGTTTAATGCTTTACCTTTAAATCGTGTTTCAAAATGAAGGTGACTTCCTCTTGAAGCTCCAGAATTACCGCCTCTTGCAATAGGCTGACCTGGATCAACTACATCTCCAGCCTTTACTAAAAATTTATACAAATGAGCGTAAATTGTTTCTAAGCCATTGTGGTGCCTTACAACAATGGTTCTACCGTATCCTCCTGTCCATTTCGCTAGCCTAACAACACCTCTAAAGGCGCTAACTACAGTATCACCTCGAATCAAATCGATATCAATACCATTGTGATGCCTACCATCTCTCCAGCCAAATCTTGATGTAATTACCCCTTCAAAAGGATGCCCATAACCACACTCCATGTAATTATCTGTAAGGCAAAATGTTGATTGAGTATCGGATGTACAAATATCATTTTTATAAGGATGTGGCAATAACGTATTCCAAGATTTATATAAGTTATGAGCAGGATATGGATTGGTATCAACTGGCCATTCGTCAACATATGTCTCTTGAATCTTTTCGTTTAGCATATCAACCACTTCCGGGTCAATATAACTACTACCCAACAAGCTGTCCACCAAGCATATAAGATATTGCCTATCAACCCCTTCTTTAAACTTACTTCTTAGAAAATCCATGTAATTCAGAGACACTACTTCACTCGATGGCGTGCTTTTTTCAGCTCCTTCTCCTCCTAGTATTTTCCCTAAAAAGAAAACACATAATACCGATAATATCCCGTACCTAACAACCTTCATCCACCAATATATTTCGAAATGGGCGCTCAAGATACGTAGAATTTTATTAACAATCCAGTTTAATTCACTTTATAACTGCCTGATTTAGTGATGGAATCAAGTAAAAAGATATGTTAATAACCTCAAAATCAAATTGATTAACAATAGAAGGTTTACTGTGATTAATATTCAAATATTGCGTGTAAATTTGAATTATGAAGTTTCTTCTAAAACCACTTTACGTTATTGCGATACCGCTGCTTTTCATGCATTGCGAAAACGACAACACCCATGTTGAGTTTGAAAACCAAAACTACTTTTACTCAAATACAGAAGGAAACAATACAATAGAGGGTTCTCATATTTATATTGACAGTAAACATGAAGACACTCTCTTTTTTAACGAATCCAACTCAAAACTTTTAACAAAAATTAGTCGGTCATGGGTTATTGGGCAAGGATCTGGTAAACCCTACTACGACACTGGAAAAGAATATTACTGGCCAATTTTAAAGGTTTTACCTCAATTCAATGCAATAATTACAAGGCCTGTTAATCAATACTTCAGCCTTCAAAAACCAGTTGTTTTTTGGAAATTAGGTCCATACCCTGTTAAATTCTCAGACTCATTAAAAGGAAGCTGGGGGTTCTCAAAAATAATTTTAGATTACAAGGACAGTCTGTTCAAAACACATTTGTTTGAATGTGACACAGACGTAGTCAACCTTTATGTCGCAACAAGCAAAAATTTAAACACGTGGGAAGTTAAGCATTTACTTGAACCAAACGACTTCAAAAACATTCCGTGGAATGTTCCCGATAAAAATCATAAAATGAAAGTCACTCCACTAATTTCTGATGTTGTTTATTACAACGAAAAGTACTACTCTTTTGCATATGGAGATGATGCTGAGGAAAAAACATACATTAGT
>JACLAC010005622.1_pt1 | contig 12926 bp, 8 predicted proteins | sample 8027881 | NCBI WGS metagenome assembly JACLAC01 (sample SAMN15725517, study PRJNA655200) | protist metagenome | isolation source: fluorescence activated cell sorting (FACS) single amplified genomes of... | place: Spain: Blaines Bay Microbial Observatory, Mediterranean Sea | collected 2016-01-19 | reverse complement strand
TTATACGCACTAGCATAAAAAACTATACTTAGCTATCATTTACTTAACAGTTATTAACGACATAATTAACTAAGAAAGAATAGATTATTATTTCCATACTCTCTTGGCTCAAGCAGCACTTTAAGTGATTATTTCGATATGAAACACAATCTAATCTGCTTTTGCTACCTGCTGCTCTGTACGCTGCTAACGGCCGAAGAAACGCACATACTAAAAGCCGCTGCTACACAGATCGACATCACACCTCGACAAGCTACTGGCGTACCAATGAGCGGCTATGCACGTGGTTATGAAGCCCGCTCTCAAGGGGTACATGATGCACTGCAAGCACGTGTCCTACTACTCAACGATGACCAACAATGTATCGCCTTACTTTCCTTGGACCTAATCGGTTTCAATGTAGATTTTGATCCAGAACACGGCCGTCTTGCCAAACAACTCAACGACATTGGTATTCATGGTGGATTAGTGGTATCAACCCATACACACGGCGGTCCCAAAGTCCTTGATCTACAGCATCCGTATCAAAGCGATCGGACCTGGCCCGCAAGTGACCCATACGTTAACTGGTTAGAAGATCGCCTCATTGAAGCAGTACAAACAGCACAACAAAAGATGCAGCCCGCTCGTATCGCCGTTGGTACAGGATATGTAGATCTAAGTTTTAACCGCCGCTTGGTCAAAGAAAATGGAATAGTTGAAATGATTTGGGGTAGAGCCAACCAGTATCCGCGTAAAATGCTAGGCCCTACCGATCCTGAAGTCGGCATTGTACGAGTAGAAAATACGGCAAAAGAACCTATAGCAATTCTCTTTAATTATGCTTGCCACGCCGTTGTACTTGGATCCCAAAACCGTCACTTAACAGCAGATTTTCCTGGCTATGCCACACGTTATATCGAAGCACAATTCCCCGGTGCAACTGCTCTTTTTCTCCAAGGCGCAGCCGGCGATTTAGATCCATATATTGATGTGCAAAATAGCTTTGAACCAGCAAAATCACAAGGTGAAACACTTGGAGTCGAGGTTGTACGTGTAGTACGTGATACCACCAATATGAGGTCTTTACCATCCCCAATATCCCTTGATTGGCAAGTATGGAAATCCTCCTTTCGCCGTTATTACAACCGGCAGCAAAAAACGCTAGTACAATTCAGCCTTTTGCGCATTGGCGATTCACTAGCTTTTATGGCTATGCCAGGCGAGCCTTTTGTTGATTTACAACTGTATCTAAAAAAATGGTCTCCCGTACCTCATACTTATATGCTTGGCTATGCCAATGGCTATGCGGGTTACTTTCCTACCCTCAAAGCCCATGCTGAAGGTGGTTATGGAGCCAATAATGGCGATACTATACACTTGGAACCTAGTGCCGGCGAACTCATGGTTGAAACAGGTCTAGACTACTTAAATCGAACGCGTTGGTCTCCCGTACTACCCGATACAATATTTAGCGGTCATGAACAACGTCTTACCGCTACGCTCACAACAAGTGGTATCGCTAACCAAGATACCGTATTTGCTAACCTAAGTTCACTGGGCGGCGCAACACAATGGCCGCTGCAGCATATAAAAGCAGACACTTATGTACTAGACATTAAATTACCGGCTGAATTACCGTTAGGCTCTACTCAGATCTACTTTTATCGAACAGACAGTACTCCCATTCCAATAGCATTAGCAAAACATCGCATCACGATATTACCCAGTTCCGATTATTCTATTTGGCATGATCGTTTGGCTACTGGCTGGAAATTATCCAGTGAGGGAGGAAGTCAGTGGCGCAATAGTATTGATGTGAATGGCAAAGCCCTTATCACTATAGAGCTAAATCCTCCCGCAAGCTCTTCATTGAGTGCATTTTGGACATTGGATTTTCAGCCATCCAAGCCATTCGGCCGAAGCGGTTTTTCACACTTACGTTTTGAATTAAATCCAGGCACTACGACGACGCAAAAAGCACCTCACTGGGCCTTTCTCATTAATGCAAAAACCATTGATATAGCATCCCAGATTGATTTAAATAGCCCCCTGTGGCAGCATGTAGAAATTGATTTAAATACCTTGGAGGATGATACCTCTATTGAACGTCTGCGTTTTTGGGGACGAGCTGCGGGTACATTTTATCTGCGGAATATTGAATTTATCACTAAAGATGTAATACAACCGACAACGATCCACAAACAATCCATGGCCACAACTAACACTTTACATCTCTTAAACTATCCAAATCCATTTAACAGCAGTACATATATCCGCTACACTTTGCCTGAAACACAGTCAATTATACTTTCAATTTACAATCTTGCTGGACAAAAAATTGCTACTCTAGCCGATGGTATTTATTCTGCAGGCTCTCATGTAGTACAGTGGAAAGGGCAAAATTCTTTGGGACACACGCATGCCTCAAGTATTTATATATGCCGCTTACAAACGGCAACAGGGCAACAACTCACACAACAACTTCTATTATTGCGCTAAAGGTCTTTGGCACCCCCCAATGACCCGCCACCAATAAAAGCATTTCACAACATATATAGTTGGGCTATAAGCAAACTACTACGGCACAGTACACCATTTTATACCTATTACACCATTAAAAACCTTGCTTGAATAACCACTTCTCACACGCCTGACGCCATTGCCCATAATGTGAATCGCGACGTGTATCTAGAGTCCCTAAGCCCATACCGTGGGCCCCATAAGGATAAACATGAACTTCGTGAGGGATATTATACTTTTGTAGGGCCATAGCATATAAATACGTATTCTCAACAGGGACTGCCGTGTCTTCTGCTGTATGCCAAAGAAAAGTGGGTGGTGTGTCGGCATGTACCGATTTTTCCATAGATGTCTTTTCCACTAACTCTGGACTTGGCTCTGTACCTAATAAATTATCTTTAGAGCCTTGATGTCGAAACTTGCCCCAACTAATTACGGGATACGATAAAACGGCTAACTCTGGACGCGCATTAACCTGCTCAAGTTCATCATTAACCATCTCATTCCGGTCTTTAAAAAGACAGGATAAAGATGCCGCCAAATGGCCACCAGCAGAAAAACCTATAACACCAACACGACCCGCATCTATATTAAACTTGGCGGCATAAAAACGCATATGTTGAATAGCTCGTCTAGCATCATAATAAGGCTGAGGATGCGTACTAGGTGCTACCGAATAATCCAACACAAAAGCACTAATCCCTAAACTATTTAGCCAAGCCGCTACTGGATCACCTTCTTGATCGGAACACCCCCCATAACCACCACCTGGCAGCACCAGCATAGCCGGAAAATTTGTGCCATCACGTAAAGCAAAAGGACGAATCGTTACTTCTTTTGCAGTTTCTAGCGATTTATCTGCCCACAAACTAATTTTATCGTATTCACTCATTTAGCATACCTTAAGTACCTATACATTTACCTTTTAGAAATTTGTCTAATATGGACAGTTTAAATCATCACTTCTTAGCAATATTTTTCGATGCTCAACATCCTTTGGCCCTATTATTAACCATATTAGTAAACGCGTCTGTAACATTGTCTAAATAAGGCGTCATATAAGGAAAAGCCTCGGCATGATTGAATTTATGCCGCATCGAAGGATTGAGTTCAAATAGTAAAATAGTACCGTCAGCCAACTGAGTGCCATCAATGCCAAAAAAATCCAATTTAACCAGTGAATATAAGGATTGCAGTAACTTATAGGCGTTATCCCCAAGTACAGAGGCTGGATTAGCTAAGAAACGCTTTTCCCGATCTAGGGCCCATGCACGATTAATCATAAATGTTTTGCGATTATCTCCATGGACATTCCACCACTTATCAACATGGTAAATAACCGGATACAACTGGCCATCGATACAGAAAAATCGAAATTTTGAATATTCCCCAGCTTCGTTCTTACTATCAATATATTCAATAACATAATAAATTAGCGATGGATTATCTGTTAGGTAGTGTATAAGAGCATCTCTGTCCTCAATCAATTCGGTTGAGATGCCAGTATGGGTACCTACCTCACGGATAATAAAGGGATATTCAAACCCCTCTGCTTTTATTTCATCAGCAATAGTATAAGGTACTTTTGACAAACCCATGATTCTGTGAGTCTTTGGAAAGAAAATGCCGTTTATTTGACTAAAGCGCCGGTAGTTTTCATCACGGCTAATAGCCATAACTCTAGTAGGATGATTAATGACAGGTACATCAGGTCGTTGACTTAAATATGTATTCAACGACAACAACGATTGCTTTTCCAAATCAGGATCAGCAATAGAGTTTAATAATAGATCAAAGTTCTTGTCAGGCGGCGCAGAGTTGATATTATCTCTACTAATATGATAGTTAGTAAATGAGTAATCTTCCCTATCCATCAAACGCTTCAGAGCAAAATGTCCGCCGCTGCGATTGATGGCTATACCGTGTTTATTATATCTTATTTTAAATAAGGTGTTTTGCATTCCTATGGAATGAAAAATCCGCAAGAGTCCTGGCCTGCTTGCAGAGGATTGATGGATGGGATGCATTACAAAAAAAGTTTGAATGACGTCCCTGGATTTGCTCACCTTATTGGTAGCCTGATATAATGCCCCAAGCAAGGTGTGCAACTTGAAGTTATCGGGGAAATTTTTTATAAGAAAAGAAAGGACCTCCAATGCAATAGTACGATGTCCCGCTTGCACCATGGCCAAGATCCACAATTGCAGCAGTTCACTGTCCTGGTAACAGTATTCTACTGCTTCTAAAAAACATAGATTAGCTTCGTCCGGCCGCTCCTCATCTGCAAAAATACTGGCCTGTATAATAAGCAACTTCAAGTATACTTTTGATTTTGTAATTACATCGAAGACATCATCTTTTTTAGCGATTGGTTGGCTTATAATGGAACGAATGGAATCACTAAAAACCTCTAACATAATCTATGTTCCTCATTTATCCAGAAATAATATCTTCGAGCATCATAGACAAGACGAATTAAAATTTCATTAAAGCACAGCGAACTTGTCAACTTAGACTTTCCTATCATTTTTTTTATTAAATTTGTTGTCTTTTACAACCTCAAAAAAATCATGGTATTGCTTTACCATATGCAGGTCCATATTATCCCTGCATAGCCATGAACTGAGATATTGTAGCCGCCAAGAAATGCTCTTACTAAAATTTTATTTTATTTCATAATGAATTTAAAATATGTCTTTTTATCAAATATACCTAATTTTTCCTATTTACGGACCACATGGGGTACCAAAGCACAATTTTTTACTTTTGCTTAAGTGAAGACGCTAGAGAAACCTGTTTATACTGATAACATTATCACACCATAGATACCCTTTTAGTTCTGCATTACATCAGACCAATCACGCCAAATATCACCATTTGTATTGTCTACTACTAGTGCGTCAGATAGTGCTTCAAGCGTTTTTTGGAACCCATAAATTGTCGCTTGTCTGATAACATTAGTAGAAGTATTCTGTCCTGCGATATGCAAAATCTTAGTATGCCATAATACTACTGTCCCGGCAGGACCATAGCACTCAACTGGCTGGGTGTCCTTCTTGATTTGCCCAATAACCGGATCGGTATAACCTCCCGCTTTACGAACCGATAAATGCTTATCGGTATGTTTCTCACCTTCCTGAAAAGCCTTCCACTGCTCTTGCCAAATCCTCGTATGGCTTCCAGGCCATACCGTGAAACCACCAGAATGAGGCGGAATATCGTCTATATATGCCGACATCTGTAAACGCCAACGGCCATAACATGCGCCATCCGAGTGCGCCCCACTATAATCACTACTAGGAGCAGGACTTTGCGGCAAAGTGCAATATAATCCACGTGTTCCTTGTCCATTTAGCCAGATAGGCCCCGTTTTGGGCAACTGCATTTTCTGCTGTGTGATAAATGACCCTTTTGCTGGCTCATCCGTGTCTTTCGCAACCAAATGACTAGCTAATCCTGATACGGTATCATCACACATAAAGCACGGCCCCGTCGTAATTCCGGACGCATCAAGCCCCGCAGGCCAAACCACAGTCTGTTTTCCCAACAATTGTTCAGCAACTTGCCACAACGCACGTGGGGCCAGATCAAGCATAGTTTGCTCCGCTCCATTACGAACAAAAAAACGGTGCCCTCGGCCACTAAAATACGGCTCGCCTCCACTGGCAGGCAGATTCGCACTTAAACGGGCCGTCTCCTCTTCCGAGAACGGCTTCCAGGTCGTAGCATCACCTCTTTTCATACGCGGCAGGTTAGCTGCAATGGTATCCCACATAGCATCTCGGACCTGGCGACATAAGCCAGAGTCGAGTACCGCTGGGAGCACTAAAAATCCATCTCGTTTAAACTGAGCAATCTGACCTGCTGTCAACAACGAAACGTGATTCACCTTTTTCAAAGGTATCGCCATGTTCATTACTCTTTCTCTGTTAATAGCCAATTTTAAGCAGCGATATATATTATGGCATTATATTCATTCAAAATATTAATGGATACAATAGGAATACGTGACACCCTTATCAAGCTATTTCCATCAACCGTCAGGCGTACATAGATTCTGATGTAGGTAATATTTACTACTGCTACCAGAAATAATTAACAATGACGATTAACACAAAAATATGTGCCCGGTAGTTTTTTACTCGGAGATACTCACATGATTAAGATCAATAGAGATCAATTTCTGGAACAAGGCTTCGTGATTTTACGCCATGTAATTCCACCTAGCGATCTGGAGGAACTAAGACACAGCTATGAAACGCTCGTTGATCGACAACGGCTCGCTTGGACTGCTGCTGCAAGTCCAACAGAACCGTCTGGTGGCAAATGGGAGATAGCTAATCAACCACGTCTAATAGTCAACGAAATGGCTGCAATGCACGACGCACAGACCGCTTCTACAATTGAGTTTTGGTTACGTGAAAACATACAGGGCGTTAGTAGCCACTTACTTGCTGAAGCAGACGTACCGCCAACAGAAATGATGTTAATGTGTAATCCTGTCAGCGACCGCGGCCCAGCAGCATGGCATCGTGATTTCTATCCTCCTCTGAATTGCCCACTAATGGCTTACGCCGATGATATAAAAGAAAGTGGACCTCGTTACGTACAGTGGAACATCCCGTTATACGATGACAATGTCCTATGGGTAGTACCCGGAAGCCACATACGCCCCAATACACAGGCAGAAAACGAATCCATGCGGCACAATCTGCATAGCCCCATTCCAGGTGCAATCCAAACCCATCTACGTGCTGGGGATGGCGTCGCTTATATCCTGCCAATTCTGCATTGGGGCAGCAATTACTCTACAAAAATGAGGCGCACTATCCATGGCGGTTTCGCTCGACTTACCCATTGGGAATCTACTTCTTGGATTCAACACTTATCACAACCGGCACAGGATACATACTCTAGATGGTACAAGCGCTCTGGCACCTACCTAGATTATGCCGTAGCAGCACTTCGAGCCGTCATAGAAAAAGATGTACCAGCATATCACGCCGCACTCAATACACTACATCCTGGGCGAGGAGAAAAAGGCATCATAAAATCAACTATCTGTCTAAGCAAAACAGCCCGGTACATCTATAATCAGCAATGTCGTGACCTTGAAAGCTTAAGCCCACCAGAACTTCAATGTATGGAAATGGTACATCCTATGACATTGCAGTGGGGACTCGCCCTAGGTAAACGCTTCACACCAGATGAAGCACGTCTACTGTGGCAACGTTTCAAACCCGTAGATGATATCGTACAAACAGACGTTGAGACTTATCTGCCAGGTTTTCAGGGTCCCAAAACGCATTACCTGTTTGCAACAGTACCGGCTCAACTAACTACAAAGAGTTGGATCAGCTCTTGGGAAAGTGGGTATTTAACCTAAGCATGCAAATAGATGAATATCGATTAAATTATTTTTTTCTTAGCCCAATTAAAGAAGCACTAGTTGGTTTTATTGTGTATAATCAACCACATGCGTAGTTTTTCTGAATAATATCATTGATCTGAACGTATAGCTATACTTTCCAGTAGACTCATCTGATCCCCATTTTACTTAGATCATATCTCTAGCTCAAGCATATAACCCAGTAAGCCAATATGCTTTTACATTATAATTGACCAATAAAGCAATTAGATAAACTATATGTATATCCATAAAAAGTGGATCAGAACATAACGTGACATCCGAAATATTTCCCCAATTAACGACATCAGAATTAGACCGTTTTGCAAGTGATGGCTATACTATCATACCTCAATTGCTTGACGATCATGTACACTTAGAGCCCATTCGCCATATCCTCACCAAAGGCGTTGATCAGCAAGCACAGGATTGGTTTAAACAGGGTTTAGTACACAATTTATGTAAGAATGAATCCTTTGCGAAACGCTATGGCGCCCTGCGTCAACAGTTTCCAGCTAGTTTTTCCAATAGCTGGCGCCGTATGCTCGTCAGTCGTGAAATCTATTCGGTCTGGCAATATACGCCTCTACTGGGTATCATCCGCCAATTTCTTGGCAATGAACTTTACGCTTCTAACATATGGAATGCTCGACCACGCGCGCCGCAGCAATCGGTGCAGACCGTCGATTGGCACCAAGATGCGCAATATATGCAACATTATGACGCAGTACGTGATCATGCTATCAGTGTCTGGATACCACTCGTACCGGTCGATATTCAGTCGGGTTGTTTACAGCTAATACCTAAATCCCATAAAAAAGGTATCAGACCGGAAATTCGCGTAGAGCGGAATAACCTAATTGGGCTAGCCGACACAGAAGTCAAAGGTATGGAAACTGTTTCGTGCATCATGCAACCAGGTGACGTCCTTTTATTTTCTGAATTGCTCTACCATCGCGCGCTCGAAAACCAATCGGATTATACACGCTGGAGCCTCGATATACGCTACTTTGATGCAACGAATGAAGCACTTTCTGCAAAAGAAGCTGAACGCTATCGCGGACGTGGTTATTATTGTTTTAGCGCAGCCAATCCACAACGGGTGGAATCCTACGAAACATGGGCAGCAACCTACGAGTACGATGGTGAATTTTAGCAAATACCCTTTTTCGCTTACTCATTAGTTTCTGCAATAATTAATTAATTCGTTCCAACTGTATATTGGCTAGCTGCTACTATAAATAAGTCAGCAAATACAACCGACATTACCGTTACTAACAATATAATTAGACCTTTCCTTGACTATGGCAGCAAACCTTCCCTCGCCCAGACAGTGACAGAAAAAATCTCATGGTCAAGATAAAGCCAATCCGTTTCCCTAGGTACAGCATACACCTATTTCATAGCATTATTTTCCTATCCGGTGCGACCGCACTAATCTACCAGATCGCATGGATAAAAATGTTAGCCCTCACCTTTGGTAGTACCACAACTGCGGCGGCAATAGTAATCGCTGGTTTTATTGGAGGTCTGGGCACTGGAGCATGGGCTTATCGCTGGATCCATAAGTATTTTCCTAGACCAATGCTAATCTACGCATTGTTAGAATTAGGTATCACATTTTCTACCATATTACTCTCCCGAACTTTCTATCACCTCCCAGGCCTACTAGCAAACAATATAGAAGGCTATGGAATGGTAGCAGCTTTATTACAATTCAGTATCATTTTTTTTCTTTTATTACCTGCTACCGCAATGATGGGAGCAACCTTTCCCGCTCTTTGTAATACACTGATATATAAATCTGCATCATTAGACTTACGCTTGGGTACGATATACGGATTAAATACATTAGGTGCGGCGTTCGGTACCTTACTAGCCGGCTTAGTACTTGTAGAATCCATTGGATTACTAGGCTGTATAACTGTTACTAATGCCATCAATTTTTCGATTGGATTAGTAGCACTCTACGGTGCTTTAAATGAACCTAATAGGTCGCTAGATGAACGTATAACCTTACCTGAGCTAAACCAAGACATTCCCCGCTGGATCATAGCTACTACAATCTTTATAGCAAGTTTTGTATCCCTTAGTTCTGAAGTACTTTGGATTCGCATATTAAGCTATTCCATCGGCAATAGTACCTATGCATTAACCGTAGTAATAAGTGCTTTTCTTATTGGTTTAGGTAGTGGATCTTTCCTCTTATCCTGGGTCATCAAGAGAGACAACCCAATAGATAATTTAGCTCTATGTCATTTTGCTATTGGTACTGCAACATTACTAGGACTTATTTGCCAATGGCTATTATGGACTCAACCAGAATTCTATAATCTATTTAATATTCATTCTATCGAGGTGCGACACCAACCTTGGCAGAAACGCCTGATATTTGATAGCGCTATTGCCTTAGTTACCTTGGTACCGTCCACATGTTTAATGGGCTTAAGTTTTAGCTTGGCAACTCGGCTGCTTATAAAAAAGATAGGCCAGATTGGACACGATACTGGCAGTGCTTATCTGTTAGCTAGTGCAGGTAGTGTTTTTGGAGGCTTGATTACTAGTGTCTTATTCCTGCCACTTTTAGGAACTGTCAACGGCATAAAATTGATGATATTTATAAGTCTTGCTATTAGCCTAGGGTTGGTATTATCTAGGACAACTATCCAGAAAAAAAACCGGCTGAAAATTATTTTTATAACTATCTGTATGAGTATATTATCTTTCTTTTTTCCTGCCTTCATACTCATTCAAGGTGAACGTACAGAGACACCCGAAAAGGTAATATTTCAAACGGAATCGGATATTTCTACTGTCCAGGTATTGGCAGCCATTAACGATCCAAAGAAACGCTCTATGGCAATTGATGGAATAAAAGTTGGTTGGAGCGAAAGCTATATTGATGAGCCCTGGTACCGTAAACAATTAGTTTTAGCACATCTTCCCATGAGCCTAGATCGCACGCTTAAGACAGTACTCAATATCGGCTTAGGTACAGGTACAACCTTGACGGCTATAGGAACATATCCTTGGGTAAAATGGATGGATTGCATTGAAATTAATCGAGGTGTAGTAGATGCATCTCGCTTTTTCAACCAATCCTCTGTCTTAACAGATCCGCGCACCCGCCTGATTATAGACGATGGACTTCACTATCTACTACACACTCAAATCCATTACGATCTTATCATCAGTGATGGCAAACAAGATCCTTTTTTTTCGGGTAATGCGGCATTACTATCCGAATCATTTTACCAAGCAGCCAAAGCACGTTTGCAACCACAAGGCCTCTTCGTCCAGTGGGTGTCTCTGTCCACTCTTAACAAAGATATGCGCATTATATTGCGTACTCTGTGCCATGTCTTTCCACATCTCTCATTGTTCTACTTTCCACGTGGGGATGTTGTTTTAGTAGGGTCATTACAACCATTAAGCAACCGTCCTGTGTTGGACCAAGCCACCTATGAAAAATTGCCCGTCCAACAGGCAATGGAACGATATTATATCGACCAATTAACTATTTTCCTCGCACATTGGACTACTAATAAAGAGCAGCTCTTACAGGTTTTAGGCGAAGGTCCACTCAATACCTGGGATTATCGAATATTGGAATTTACAGCATTCAAGGCCTCTTGGCAGACCATGCAAGAAAGTGAACAAAAAAATATTACCTTGTTTTTAAGTGCAGAAAGATTACCTCTGACGAATGGTTTAATATTTGATTTAGTGCAGCCAAACGAACGCCAGACTACTGCTTTAATACGCCGTGCCTTCGCCGCTCTTTTTTCACAACAATTTTCCAAGGCTCGATCGCTAGCCGAACTGGCACTACAAACACGTCCCCAAGATGGTACGGCCCAAGGCATTGTAGGTTGGATGCAGCAAGTAGAAAAAAATAAGTAAGCGACGTTCCAAACGCCCTATAGCTATACATTATTATTGGAAGGTAAATCAATACATTCTAATTTTTATCATACTTAATACAACAACTCTCAACCGGCATAATACATATTTCAGTACAAACTAAATTACATTTGCTCGCACTACTAATAGATTATATTATGTACCATATGATAGCACTTGCCCAAACCCATCATCTTTTCTTCTTTTTGGAATAATCAAAACCATCAAATATCTTCTGTAGATAAAAGTCTTTTGCTACATAACAAATACAACGGCAATCTCCAGGCCATATGAACAATTAAGGCGTATTCATGCAACGTGCACATCCCCAAAAAGAAATTTCACCACACCCCCAATACGCACTCCACTTAAACTGCATAGCGTTGGCTATCATCATTGTGGGTTGTTTACAAATGGTCGGTTTTTTACTAGAAAATCGTACTCTGCGTGGTCTAGGAGCAGCATCTAGCATTTCCCCCTTACCAAAAGTATTTTCTGCTGTAAACCAGTACGAAACCTATGCAGCTGAATTTACAATTTTTTATGAATTAGCAGGGAACACCGTTGCACAAATAATAACCCCTGCATTTTATCAACAATTACGTGGTCCCTATAACCGACGCAATGTCTACGGTGCAGCACTAGCCTACGCCCCAGTATTGCCCGAAAAAATATGGAAAACTGTTTTTAGATACGGCTTAAAAAACGATGGTCCGTTTATCACGGAACTAGGTATACCTGAAAACGCTGAGCATATTCGTATTCGTGTACGTTCAAAAACTACAGGGAGTAAGGCCCAATGGATTTTCGCTCCTGGCCGTACAGAATAAAGTCTATTTCGCCGTACCAATTTGCCGTATTTCGCATTGTGCTAGGAATCTACTTAGCAATCCACTTTGGGCAACTAATATCGTACAGCACAGAATTATTCAGCGATGCAGGGGTATTACCAGATCCAACACTTAACTTTACTAATGGTATCTTGCCAAATCCGCTTGTATACTGGGGTTCGCCTAATATAGCAACCTGTATGGTATTTGTTTTAACTGTACTTTCCATGCTATTTGCAGCCGGTATTGCTCGACGACCCATCGCTATCATATTGTGGTACGGA
>JACLAC010006019.1_pt1 | contig 12928 bp, 15 predicted proteins | sample 8027881 | NCBI WGS metagenome assembly JACLAC01 (sample SAMN15725517, study PRJNA655200) | protist metagenome | isolation source: fluorescence activated cell sorting (FACS) single amplified genomes of... | place: Spain: Blaines Bay Microbial Observatory, Mediterranean Sea | collected 2016-01-19 | reverse complement strand
GCCTCCTTAAGGCCGTGATAGCGCGCGAGGGTTAAGCCCGAGAGCCAAAAGTTGCCGCGCTCGGGGTCGATCCAGGAGCCTGTACGTGCGAAAAGAGGAAAAAAAGCAAGAGAGGGTGTCAGCATGGTGCAGAGCATATCATTGGCGCGCGCGCGCGCGTGCGGGCACGCACCTGTCCAATGCTGCGCGGTGTATGCGCTCTCTGGCGGCCAATCGCCATGCCTCAAATCCTCGACGAAGTTATGAGCGGCCTCCACATGCTCCCGTACACTCTTAAACTCCTGCGGCTGGCGCATCGCCTCGTGTATCGGGAAGAAGTCGCCGGAAGAGTGGCTCACATAGCATCCGCATGGAGGCACGCCATTCGGATGCTTCTTCTTCCACTCGTCATTCTCCTCGAGATGGCACTGCTGTAATGCGGACTGGACGAGGTGGGAGCCGGTCGACGCGAAGACGGCGGCGACAGGCCGGATCGACCGGAGGATCGCGAGCATTAACGGGTGCTCCGGCGGGCTCGCCATCAGTCCGTTCGAGATCACATTGTCGTGGATTGTCCAGTGCGTCACCGGCTCCTCGAATAAGTGGGCGGTCGAGGCGGCACCTGTCGGCATGAGGAGCTTGTCGAGCGGCTTGAAGGCCTCGACATCGAGGTCCGCGTACACGCCGCCCTCCGCGTGCAGGATCGCGTACCGCGCCGCGTCGACCTTCTGGATCTTTGAGGGCAGCGCGTGGAAGGTCAGCGCAAACCACGCGAACGAGGTGTTGATGAGGCTGACGATGGCCGGCTCGTCCCAGAGCTTGACTTTCCACTCCGGGTGCGTCGTCGGCCACGTCGCGCGGTACGGCGCGTGCACCTCCGGGATCGCCGCCTCGCCCTGCCACCAGATCTGGTGGAGCAGCTTTGGCGTCTTTGTCGCGTACGACTCGCTGCCGCGCTTGGAGCACGCCGGCTTGCGCCGGATGTAGTCGTACTCCTTTGCCGCGTCCGCGTCGGAGAGGGTGGTCGGCTCGAGCGCCAAAGCGGTGGAGAGGAGGAGGAGGAGATTAATGTGGCGTGTCGGCATATTTAATGCTGCGCGGTCTGGACTGCCGCGTGGAGCGATCGACGGGCGCTCGCGCGGCGCCACAAGTGCTCACGCCGACGCGCCAAAGAAATATCTGTAGACATCCACATTTCACAGCCGCGAAGGCGGCGCGCCCACCGGCGGCAACGACTCCGCGATTTTGATCTCCGTCGGCGCCACCACCGGCGTGATCCTCGTGTCCACCTGAAAGTGCTCCCCAAACTCCGCCCACTCGGCCTCCGCGAAGATGCACATCGTGATCCTCTTGTCGGACGCGAGGCGCTGCGCGACGGCCTCGTCGAGCTTATCGCACGCCACCGCGATCGCGTCGCGCGTCAATGCCGGCATTTTATCGCGGAACGGCCCGGCGAAGATACCGCCGCTTATCGGGAGTAGGCGCAGCTCGGGCTCCTCGCACTTGTCGAATTCAATCAGCACGTTGGTATACGCCTCGGCGAGGGCCTCTGTGGCCTCCTCATACGTCTCGGAGCGGCCTTGGTTGAAATCAGGACCGACGACGTGGATGCACGTCGCCGACGTATACTGATGCGCCTTGGCATGGCCCGTTCTTGTGACAGCAGCGACGACCTCCGGCGGGAACTCATCGTCAAAGTTGATGTTGAGGAATTTGTAGATGGCGCCAGCAGCACCGCCCGCGCCGGAGGGACCAAATCGTTGAATGTACGGCAATCCGGCCGGGTCGACGAACGCACATTCGCCGGTCGAAGGTGGCGGCGCAGCGTCCCTCATCACGCCGTCCGACGACAGCCGTGTGCCGAGCACGCTGTACGGTGCGATCTTAAAATCGTCTGCTGTCAAGGGTGCGGCGGCCATGCTCGACGCGTAGTTCTTGGCAACGGACGCGCCCAGGCAGCCTCCGCAGAGCAAGCGGACGCGCGCGAGCATTGAGATGATTAATGGGCGGAGGCGCGGGTGTCGACCATGAGGACTTTTTCTCACGCCTGCTTGCTTACGAGACCCCTACCGCGGCCACGGGCGATTCTGACTGTCGCTCCTGCGGCGGCTCTGGCTCTGAAGAAGATGGCGCCGCAACGGTCGCCTCCTCGGCCTTGGCGACCGCGGCTTGCAGCTCGCTCTCGGACACTGCTGCCGGAGCTCCTGGCTGATGCTCCTGCTTCTGCTGCTGCTGCCGCGCCTCTGCAGCGGCGACGGCCATCGCGCCCTGCACTGTTGCCGGCTCCTCCGGCAGGACCGTCGCTGGGCTGCTTGTACTGCTACTGCTGCTACTGCCGCGCGCGCTTCTCGGCTTGACCACAATCGGCGGCGGCTTCCTTGGCGCGATGACCAGACCTCTCAATGCCGACCACAAGTGCTCCGAGGTCTTCGCTTGCAATCCCGGCTCCTGAAGCAAGCCCTGCACGAACTGCTCGGCGTATGCACGCACGTGGTCATCGGCGAGGACGTCTAGGCTCGCCTCCTTGAAGACCTGCGCCACGCTCTCTCGTACCTCCTCTTTTGATAGCCACTGCGCCGCAAACTCGGAGGCCGCCTGCAGGAAGCGCTCATTGTTCAATGCGGCAATGAGCGCGGAGACGAGGTGCTCGCGCGCGTTCTTGTCATCGAGGACCCATAACACGAGCTCGAGCGCCTCGTTCACGACGGCCTTGTCCTTGAGCGCGGACACGAGCAGCTTGATTAGAGCCTCGCGTGTCTGCTCGTGCTCGGCGACGGCCGACAGAAAGGTGACTGAGCGCTGCACAGTCTCGCCGTGCTCAAGGAGCGCCTGAAGCGTCTGGATCGTGACCATCGCGGCCTGCGCCTGCATATTCTGCTCGCCGAGCGAGCGGCTCGCCACGTCGGAGAGCTCCTGCACCACCGCCTCCTTCGTCTCCTTCCGGAAGACGAAAATGACGCAGCCGAGGCCGACGCACGCCGCGGCAATTGCGTAGAGCGTGGATCGCGAGCGGCTCTGCAGCGTCTCATTCATCATGCGGCGCAACTCCTCACGCGAGTGAATATATTGCATCGCCTCCGCCGTCGACGGGATCGAAGAGAAGACCTGACCGGCACGAGCGCGAGCGGCTTCGGTGTATTGTGAATAGGATGCGCTCGCATTGCTGGTGGTGCCCGGCGGAGGTGGTGGCGGTGGTTTATTATTTCCGCCATTGCTGCCGGTGGAATTGAGGCGGACGACGCGGCGGGTGACGAGGCGGGAGGGTTGCGCCAAGCGCGAGCCGGCGACGCGACCGAGCGCTCTCCGCATGATCGCGGACTTTTCTCCGCTCTCTGCGCCCCGTGGCGACGCGGCCCATTGGAAAAAATCGCCAAGCGTCGGACCCGCCGCCCGCAAAACTTCGTTGGCTGCGCCGCGACGCGCCGCCGAGCGCTCGGGGCGCGCCGATGTCGGCGGCGATTGGCAAGGCCGCGATGGCCACTCCGCCTATGGTCACTCAACATCGCTCCGTCTCCTTGGGCTCGGCCACGAGCACCGGATCGCGCGCATCGCCTTCCTTGCTCGCTGAACCGCCGCTCCGCCGCGTCTCCAGCTTTCTCGAGGAGCCGTCGTCGCCGTCGGTGACCGTGCGGCTGCAGGAGCCATTCTGGTCGAGCATGGCGCACGTGCGGCTGCTCGTGCGCGCGGTGCAGCTGCAGACGCTGCTCGAGAGCGAGACTGGTGGACCCAGCAGCAGGGCGCCGCACCGGCTCGACGAGCTCTGCGCCTCGCATCCAAATATTGCGCAGCTTCTCGACGAGTTTTATCAGGAGGTCGCGACGCTGCAGGGCGGCGAGGCCGACCCGATGCCGCTGATGGAGGCGACGGGCCTCTCCGCCATGTGCCCGCTCGTCGCGCACTACCTCGGCGATCCGGAGCGCTCCTACCGCCGCGACGACGTGCCGAATGTGCGCGAGTACCTCGAGCATGTGTCCGCGCTCAATCAGCTGCTCGTGATCGCGACGCAGCTGCGGGACGACGTCGTCGCGAAGCGGCACAAGTACACGGCGCATAAGATCGCGCTGCTATACCACGCGATCAACAATACGAAGATGTCTAGGGATGTAAGTCGCTCGCGCGCGCTCCGTCTGCACACGACCGACCGCTTTTAATAGCGATGCTGATGGTCTGTCTGTCTGTCTCTCTCTCTCTCTCTCTCTCTCTGTCTCTCTGTGCACACGCACAGTATTTGCGCAAGCGCATCGAGGAGCACTTTGAGGACGTCAAGGAGGCGACCGAGACGCAGGACGAGCCGCGGCTGCCGAGCGATTTAGCCGATTGGGCGGTGGTCCTCTGCGATGAGGTGTGCGGTTTGGTGCGAGAAGTGCCGCCGTCGCTCAAGACGAAGCTGTCGCCGGTGCATAGGTATCTGAGCCATTTTGGCGAGCGGCTGCGATAGTCAAATACAAAAGGAGCGCATGGCCGGAGAATTAGAGCTCTATGGCCGTTTCCCGATTAACTCTTTGCGATCACAATCGTCGCGCATCATCCAGATTATTCTACTTGCGCCGGCCCTTCGCCGCCGTCTCGATGCTGGATGGCGGCGTCGAATTCGAGGTAAATCGTGGCAAGGAGGACCGCCCGGCGTCAGGATTGCGGCTGCGCAGCGGCCGACAACTTCGCAGCCGCGGCGACCTGCCAGCACTTCTTGAGGCGCGGCCGCGGCCCGACTCGGACGACGAGGAGGAGGATTGCGGCGCGGCAGAGCACTGGGCGCCGCGCATCTCGCGACGCGGCGTGCCGCGGCGCGGGCGGTTCTCGGGCGAGCGCGCAGATTCGCCGCCGATTCAGTCGAAATTGATCGCGAAGCCTGCACCCCTCAAAATGGCGCCGCTCGCCCTCCAGCGCAGCGGCGTCTCGGACTTACTCTTTAACATGGACTTCAACAAGAATAACGACAGCAGCAGCCTAAACCCACCCTCCGCGCTCGCTTCGGTGCCGGCGACCGCAGAGCCGGCCGCGCGCAGCAACTCAGACGAGCCCCTCCCATGAATCAGCGATTCGTTTGTGCATTGTTCCCCTGGCCGCGCCCACCGCTACTCGAGTGGAGCGTTCGATGCCGACCTACTGTAATAAATTCTCCTCTGTAATAATGTAATGGCGTGTGCGAGTGTGCGATTTCTTTTGTGTGTGTGTGTGCATGCAGCGGTACAATTTGCATTTTCTCGATTATAAAGGCTCTGTCTACTTACAATCCAATCGCCGCTCGTTGTCGCGCGAGCTGCTTCTTTTGCGCGTCCGCGAGCTGGAGCGCCTCCTCGCGGCCGTGCTGCGCGAGTATCACCTTGACGGCTTGCCGGAGGGCCGAGCGCGCAGAGGCCGGTACCGCCTCGGGCGGCAGCATCCAGATTGGCGGCGCTTGCTGCTCTGGCGGCGGCCACGAATAAAATTGAGTCGCGTGGTTGTTGATGGCCGCCTCGGCTGCATGCGCGTCATCCTGATCATACTCATCCTCTTCCTCCGGCGCCTCCTCGCCTTGAGATGAATCTTCCTCTTCCGGCGCGACGGGCTTTGGTGGTGGAGGAGGCGGTGGCCGTGCCGGTGCCGGCGCGGCCTCTCGCGCCGGTGGATACGCAGGTCGCTTGGGCGGTGGTGGTGGTGGCGGTGGCGAGCACGGTGCGGGCTTCTTGCGCGTTGGCGGCGGCTCGGGCGCGTACCCCTCCTCGTCGGACGACTCGTCGCCCCATGAGCCGCAACTACTGCCCTCCTCCCATTCGATGTCCGGCGCCTCGCCGTAACGCTGCCAGCGCTCCCTCCAGGACGAGCGGGGTGGGTTATTGTCGCCGCTGTTATAACCACACTCGCCCAGCCGCTCCATCTCGACGACAAAGCTGCCGAGGCGCTGGAAGGCCTCTGTCGCCTTTGGATGCTGCGCAAGCGAGGCGAGAGGTGAGGCGTGGGCACGCGTGAGCGATGATGCATGGCCGGTCTCAGGTGCTGTCATGCTGATGCACACACCTTGCACTTGTCTGGGTGACGGAGGCAGTACTTGCGATAGACCTTGCGCACATCGGCGACCCTCGACATCGGTGCCACGCCGAGCGCGTCGTACACGCTGCTGGCGGCAAGGACACGCTCGATCAGTGCATCTGCTCTCGCCGCCATCGTTATTGGACGAGTGGGCACATGACCAGTCTCAATTACACTGGAAGTGCTCACGGGAACTAGCAGGCCTCCCGAATGAAACATCAGGTCAGTCTCATGAAGATCGTAGTCGATCCGCGGCGTGGCTCGAGCCTCACGGCTCGATGCTCACGCGGTTACGGGACCTCTGTAGGCTGTAGTTTACAAGTGCCGGCCATTTCGCAAGAAGACTTGCACACTACACTGACTTACGGCAGCCTCTCGCCGCAAACAATGGCGGCAACGGCGTGCGCAAGCACCACTCTCCCCACCCTCTTCCATTCGCTTTGATCTGCTCCGCACTCAGCCAAGTCGGCAACTGCTTGCGGCACCCCGCCTCGCATCGCGCGCACCAGTTGGGCGCCCTGAGCAGCGGCTTTGCAAACGTGTTGAACGCGCTCGTCGATCCTGCGCCGCCGTACGCGCACAGTAGGTCGCGGGTATGCGGCAGCCGCAGTATGGGCGCCTCTCGCAATCTCTTCCTTCCCAGCAGCCTGCGTGCTTCATTCGCTGAGAGGCCTCCACCACCAGGTAGCATGTTGATCCGCTTGGAGGAGGGTAGGCGTTCATAGTCCTCGACTGGAAGTATGGTCACATCAACAATGCCATTCTTGGCGGCCTGTGACAAGCGGTGCGAGGTAAGGAAGGCCGCATCGCGATAGTCGACTTTTGAAGCCTTCCAATCGTGAGGGCTTAGTACATGGTCCATCGGGCAGTTGAATGGCAGGAAATTGTCGTCCTGTGAGCCGGGGTACATGCACTTCATTCGTAGTATGTCGTCGGAGCCCGCCCACAGCTTATCGCAGTAGCACGTCCAACGCGGAAGTATGAGGATACGGTCAAGAGCACGAGCGAGCGCGAGCGCGTCGCGCAGCTCATGAAGGTATGAGCGCAAAGCCGCCGCGTGCGTTCCAATGTTGTTCGGCTCGACCCCTCTCGATTTGAACTCTTCGATCAAACGCAAAACATCCGGCGGTGTCAAAGCGTTGACGGCAAGGTATTTGCCTTCAAAGTACCTCTCTTCATCCACCTCCCACAAACCCGCCTCTCGAAAGCGCTGCGCCTTTGCTGTGCCGTCGTGCCAATCCAACGAGTACGTCGCGTGCACAGCGTACGGATGGACATGCAATCTCTCATGCGCCGACTGCACAAAATAACCATGCCCATTCGCAAACAACGGCAAAGGCAGTGCACCCAATGTAAGGTTGCCCTCCCAATCGGAGTGAATGTCCCTCATCAACCAATCGTCCCTCCGCCCGCCAACACCAGGCCATTGGCGCTCCTTACGAACCATCGCATTAAATACCTGCTGGTCGGACGTGCGCCCGTAGAATCGGCTCCCGCGTTTCGGGTTGGCGACGTTCTCGTGCCATTGCCTCACAAACGCCTTGCCGCTTGGCGTCGGACGGAATAGTAATATGCCGCTGTTAAACGTCCCAGCCGCATGGTACGCGCCGCGGCCATTGAGAGCGCGTCGTGGGCCCATGTTGTCGCTGCTCACGGCGACATCAGCGCGCATCATCGGCGCGCACGGAAAGGGCGTGCTCGTCTCGGCGTGCTCAGACGACCTCGCCTCCTGTACACATGAGATAGGGCATCGGATCACGAAGCCACACGACATCCGTGTCCGTATGCAGGACGTGGTAGCCGAGCCACACAACGCGCGCGACCTCACCGGTGCGCATTGATGCGAAGCGCTTCCACGAGGAGGACGCATGAGAGTTGGATCCATCGAGAGCGTATTCCTCAAACGCCAGAGGCGTTTTGTAGGCGGGCGTCTGCTGTGCAGCGAGCAGCTCGAATGCGGCTTTATCGACGGCGCCGACAATGTGAGACGCGCGAATCTTGGCGGCGTGCTTGCAAAAATTGAGCAGATGGTCGCGCACCGCCAGATTGCCAAATGTAAGCAGCACGAAGCGACGGCGCGGTGCAGCAAGGCGCAGCGCGGCGGTAAGCGTGCCATCGAGCTTATTTATTGTAGATCGCTTCTTTATTGTGAGTGGCGGCGCCTCCGCTTCCGCAGCGACGAGGCGCGAATCGCAGGAGCCCGCCGGCGCGTGGCGGCACCACTCCTGCAGCGATGGTGGCGGCGGCGATGGCGGTGGTGCGGCTTCGCCCGCTGACGATGGCGCTGCATTCTCGACGAGGACCAAATCCACGTGAGCCGAGACGCTGCCTTCTTGCGTGCCACCAATTGACGCCGCATTCAAGAGGATTAGGAAAGTGACGACGAATAGTGCGATGAGTGGCAGGACGAAGGCGGCAGAGCCGGCGTCGCAGCCTTGCGTCATGTAGTGCCGCAACAAGTGCTCAAAGCGGCGCCGCGGAACCGCCGGATCCAGTAGTGAGCACTTTCGACCTTTGGTTTATAACGGCTCTTCTGAGCACTTCCGACGCCTCCAGCCGTACCGTATGGACCCTAGAGGTCCTCCGGCGTCGCGCAGGCTGCTCAGAAAGCTAAAAACATGCACATACCCGCACAAAACAGCCAAAATAGCGGCTTCTCCGCGCACACGCGCTTACACAACAACAGGCTCTCGACAGCTCCAGGCGCCCTCCACGGCCGCCGCACGCGACCAGACTTGGCCAGCGGTCCCTCCCGCATCCGGTGAGGCGGCCTGGATGGCTGCGGCGACCCGTCCGAGCCTTCCGGCGATACGATTTGCTGCTGAAGGCCTCTTACGACTCATACCTGTGGGTAGGAGAGTCGATGAAAATGTCAGACTTTGACTCCGCGATTTCTTGCACCGGCATAAGAGAGGAGGTGCTGGGGATTACGGCAGAGCAAATCTGGCGGTCGGAGGCGGCCGTGAAGCCGAGTTATGGTGCTGTGAAGATGCTTACCTAGCAGGCGAAGCAGTAGAGCTCTCTCTCCGTCTCTCCCCGCGGAGGGCGTAATCGGCCACGGCGGTCGGTCGTGCGCGGCGTAATTTCGCATCTGCAGCCAGAGAGGCGATGCAGCACGTCAGCGGTGCGCGGCGGCCAATTTTGGCGGCGTCAGCGACGGCCGAGGCGATAATCGCCTCTCAAAGCTGTATGCCGGCGGGCCGCAGAGAGATCAATCTCGTCGCACAGTACGAGCGCGGCGCGCACCGCTTGAGGTGTAGAACGATGTTATAGGATGTCCTCCGCCGGATGGAGACGAGTTTTGCGCGAGCGCGCCGTACATCAAGCGTCGATTACCAGAAGTGACTCATATTGAGCGTTTTGTCGATTGCGGCGGCACGTTGTCTATGATGACATGTCGGTCGAACGCTCTGCCACGAATGGAAATGATGGCCGGTCCGAGAGCTGCCCGACGGTATGCGGGAGCGCCGAGGGCATGTGGTATGACGCGCGCGCGGTCGATTTCATTAAATGTTTAATGGTGCCCAGTCGGCCTAACCAAAGGCCGTCGCTGGAATCGGTGGGCAGCGCATGTCGCGCGTCACAAATCGCTTGCTGCCGACGCCTCGCCTTCTCTCAAAACAACTACTCGCGCCTCGTATTGTGCCGCAAAGAGTGCCTTTAATTGGCGGCCTTCGATGCGCAAGCAGTCACACAGTGGCGCTGTGCTTAAAACCACGTGCTACGAGCTCCGCCGCAACTTATTCGTGGCCTCGCGCATGCCTGCGTCGAGCGCTCAGCACACAGTCCAGCGATCCGTATTCAATACTCGGCGTTTCGCGTGGCCCACCGGCACCGACGGACGCCGACATTAAAAAGGCGTATTTCAAGCTCGCCAAGGAGAATCATCCCGACCTCAACCAGAGTCCCGAGGCGGAGCAGCGATTTCGAGAGGTCGCGGAGGCGTATGAGATCCTGAAGACTGCCTACAGCCGGCACCGGTACGAATTTGATGGCGGATTTGCTGGTGGTTTTGCTGGCGGCCGTCCGGGCTCTGCCGGCGATGCGCAGCAGCGAGGTCATCCGTACTATGGCGCGCCACGATGGCGGCCGCGCGGATGGGAGAACGAAATCTTCCGTCATGTGTGGTCGGAGCTCGGAGTCCAGGAGATCGACGAATACATTGCTCGCGTACAGGTCGAAGCGGGCCGTGCACTTGGTTTGGCTTCAAAGGGCGACTTGTCCCTTGCGCGACAGTTTGCAATGGACCACAAGGCGCTGCTGATTGGTACCATCGGCCCCGCGCTCATCTTGCTGCGCGTGCCGCAAGCCGCCATCTTGTCGACTCGGCTCATCTATCCAGTCCTCTTCCTGGCGCGTATTCTTCCGCCTAGAATCCAGTACTATCTCTTCTCGAGGCTGTGGGTTCGCGCGATCTTGCACATGGAGCGTGTCGTCAATGCGGCGTTGGATGGCTCGAGTAGTCAAACAAACAATGGTGATGGCAGTCGGTTCAAACGCAAACGATGAGTATGAGAAAATGATGAGTATGGGAAAATGTACCGATATCTGAAAACATCCATAGTGCCCGCGACGCCAGACGCCACTAAACTTTCGACGTGGTTCGCGTCGCGTCTACGTGATTGCCGATGCGGCCATGGGTTCTCGCTGTCGCGATTTGCCTGAGCCACGGCTGCGCGCTGCTGGTGGCCCACATGATAGAGCAGCTCAATATGCCTGCAAAGCACGCGCCAAAGATTCTGAAGAAATCGGCCGCGACCTCCTCCAACAAGCATCAACCGCGGAAGCCATCCGATCTGAAGCCGGCTGACGCCGAGCTCACATCGCATGCATGGCTCACGCGTGGCCTCGACGCCAATGTCAAATCATTTATTGTCTTTTAGCTGCTCCATGTGGCGAATCTTCAGTATCAAATCCCGGCACACACCCCAAATCTCCCCGCGCGCACACCCGCACATCGACCCTTCAAATCGACCAACCTCAATGATCCGACCCTCGATCGACCTCAGTATGCCACATGCACACTTGAGTATGAACCACACTCCTGGTCTCAGACGTGGTATCAATCAGTGTGGTCCCGGGGATAAAGTCCGCAGCGTCTGTTCCAGGTTTGAGTATGCGGATAGGTCGCGAACCATCACCATGATGAGTTAATGACTCGGCCCATATACAAAGCGACGGGGGAGGCGACGCACGACCTCATCGTGCTCTTTATCAGCGTACTCTTTATCAGCGTACTCTTTATATGCGTACTCGTTATATGTGCGTACTCTTTTTCAGAGCATGAATCCTACGGGAGAGGGAGCCCGGTGGAGGAGCCGGCCGGAGAGGGGAGCCTGAACTGTGACCCGCGGTGTGAGAAGTGATAGTGCTCGCCCCCGGCGCCACCAAAGTTTGTCGACGTGCTCTTTCGCATGCCGCCATTGGGCGCTGGTCATGCCGGCGCCTTCCCTGAGCTGCCCTTCAATTCGACACCGTCAACAGAACTTATTGCCAGCAGCCTCGCCGAGATTGAGCAGATACGAAGCAAATATCCGCAGCAGACGCTGAGCCAATGCAGGACGGCGCCGTACGAGTCGATTGAGAATTTGGAGGGCACGAACGAGTGTGGCCTCGCGCGGGTCGTCGCCGTGCAATTGACGCTCTCGCGCTTGCAGGCGCACTACCAGAATTTTACCGACGCGGAGCGGAAGGCGTCCAAGATGCACAAGGAGTATGGTGGGCGCAAGCAGCAGCTGGTTCATTTGCGAAAAATGCTACGTGCGGAGGTCGGCACAATAAAGACCGTCTGCGAAATCGGGTTTAACGCTGGGCATGGCACGAGCATCTGGCTCGAGGGCACTGACGTCGAGACCGTGCACTCGTTCGACCTATTGACCAATCCGTGGTCCACCGCGTCGGCTACTCTCGTGAAGGCGATGTACCCTGGGCGCTTTTACATGTACCAAGGCGACTCTGTCAAGAGCGTCGCGAGATGGAATGAAATGCGCGAGCCGAGCGCGCCAAAATGCGACCTGTGGCTCGTCGACGGCAAGCATACCGGCAGGGAGCCGATCATCGACATGCGGAATGCGCTCGCCTCCTCGCGGAATGGGACGACAATGATCGCTGACGACTGCCACCGGCATTGGGGAGCCGTCCTGAACGCGTGGCAGAAGCTCCTGAATGACGGCTCGGTGCGCCATCCGGAGACCTTTGTGAGGAAGCACTTCCAGCTGCCGGCAAAGTCGGGCGAGCGCTTTGGCTCGCAGAGCGGTGGCTCGGGCTTCTGCGCGGGAGTTGTCGTCAAGCCGTGACGCGGTGCGTGATTTTGAGAGCTGTAGGTGCGGTGGGCTGTGACGCTTACGTGTCGTGAGCTGCGGATCCTGCGGCCGTGTCCGAAGCGCGGCGCAGGCAATTTTTGTGTCCAAACGCTATCAACCAGAGCCCCACACACCCGTCCCCTCATCAATGATGCAGCTGGATCCCCCGCTTCTTGCACGCCTCCCTGAGCTTGTCGGAGGGCTCGTCCTTGTTGCCATAGGCGCCTATGTACTTCAGCTTTGGCATCGCGCCCTTCCGCCCCACCACCTCCGCCAGCAGGTCCCAGCCCTTCCTGCTGAACGCGTTGTTGTTCAGGACCAGCTGCACCACCTCCTCGCACTTCGACCACCACTCGCACAGAACCTTCATCTCCTCGTCGCCAAAGCCGAACCCATCGTAGTCGAGCATCTTCGCCGGGTAGATGCACCGCTCGGCGACGTTCGTGTACAGCTTGACGACCACCTCGCGGTCCGCGCCGTTGGTGAACTTCTTCTCCATGAGCAGCGTGTGCATGCCGTCCGGCGTGCGCGGGGCGAAGCGCTTGCACACGCTCGCGCGGAGGCTCACGTCGATGAGCGACGGCCAGGTGTCATAACCAAGGTACGGCTTGATGAGCATCGCGACGCTGCTTTCGAAC
>JACLAC010005621.1_pt1 | contig 12929 bp, 12 predicted proteins | sample 8027881 | NCBI WGS metagenome assembly JACLAC01 (sample SAMN15725517, study PRJNA655200) | protist metagenome | isolation source: fluorescence activated cell sorting (FACS) single amplified genomes of... | place: Spain: Blaines Bay Microbial Observatory, Mediterranean Sea | collected 2016-01-19 | reverse complement strand
GGCCCGCGCTTTTCAGACTCAGTGATAATGGGCGATGCTATACGTTTTGGACTCGTATTATTCACGTTGCTAATGCCGCTTTGCCCTAAACTTTCTGTTTTTCCTAACGCCCAAGTTAGCGGTATGATTAAACGGGGTCTATATATGTGATTGTCTATATCTTAACCATTATGTATCTGGTGCATTAAACGGTATTTGAAAGGATAAAATATTATCAGGAATATTGAATGAATTTAGGAAAATCTGAGGCGCTAGATAAATTTAATTTCATAGAAAAAACTAGACCGTGTTGGGAGATCTTTGGGCCGTACTGACCAGTAAAAGGGGGTACTTTGGATACTAAGTATGAAGACTTCGTAAAAGAAGCTAAAATTTTGGCGGATATTGCACATGCTCAAGCACTATTGTCTTGGGATCAGGAAACCTATATGCCTCCTAAGGGAGCGGCACAACGAGCCACTAGTCTAGGAACATTAGCTGGTCTCCACCATGAAAAATTAATCAATGCGTCTTTTGTACAGCTGGTAAGGAGTTTGCAGGAAGCCAATCTTGTAGGGGATCAGGCAGTAAATGTACAAGAAATCGCCCGAGTCCAGCAACGAGCCCTAAAAATACCAACCGCATTAGTCGTTAAGCTTAATGAAACACAATCGCTGGCGCATGAAGCTTGGGTCAAAGCACGTGAAGATGCGGCCTATAGCCATTTTGCTCCCTGGTTAGAAAATGTGTTAGACTTACAAAAAGAAATTGCTGACCGAGTTGGTTATGAGGGATCTATATATAACGCTTTCCTTGACGAGTATGAACCTCACACGCGAGCCGAAGATGTGGCTCCGGTATTAAATGCTTTAAAAGATAGACTGGTGCCATTGGTAGAGCGGATTGTTGCGACCGGGAAAAAGCCTGCCAGTGGTATTCTTGATCAAGAATTTGCGATTGCTGCCCAAGAAGAATTTGGGAGGCGAGTCATGGCCGATATGGGATTTGATTTGGCAGCTGGACGGTTAGATATCGCAGTCCATCCTTTTTGCAGTGGATTGGCTCGGGATGATGTGCGGCTGACAACGCGCTATCGGGCTGATAAGATGGAAGAATCTCTATTTGGGATTATCCATGAAACGGGTCATGGTTTATACGAACAAGGATTGCCTAGTGCCGCTACTGGCTTGCCGGTATGTAGCTCTATTTCTTTAGGTATCCATGAGTCACAATCACGTTTATGGGAAAATATGGTAGGGCGCAGTCGCTCGTTTTGGACATATTACCTACCGATTCTCAAAGAATATTTTCCCCAACAGCTAGAGGGAATTGATTTAGATGCATTTTATGCGGCAGTTAACCAGGTGGAGTCCTCGTTTATTCGTGTGGATGCAGACGAAGTAACGTACAATTTACATATTTTGTTGCGCTTTGAATTAGAACAGGCGCTAGTGGAAGGTCAAGTGGCCATTGCTGACTTGCCTGAATTATGGAATACTAGCATGCAGGAATATCTTGGTTTGAGGCCAAAAAATGATGCTCAAGGGGTTTTACAGGATGTTCATTGGTCTTTTGGGTTGATTGGTTATTTTCCAACCTATTCCTTGGGTAATTTATACGCTGCCCAATTTTTTCAACAGGCGCACAAAGAAATGCCGGACATAGAAAATGATATTGCCGCGGGGCAGTTGACGGGATTAAAAAATTGGTTAAAAGAAAAAGTTCATCAACGTGGGTCACGGGTAAATGCGGGTGAATTGGTACGAGAAGTTACAGGCCAAGAACTAAGTGCTGATTATTTTATGGATTATCTAGAAGGTAAATTTAGTCAGTTATATGGTATTTAGCTGTAATAGCAATAAGGGCTGTTTACATTAAAACGAGACGATGATAAACAATTGATAGACACATTACAAACTAAAAGGGGGTATTGGCGTCAAATTCTCTTTGCCTATCAGCCGATAGTTTGCTTTAAAAGACGTAGCAGGTTACCGCCGAGTATTTTGGCAATAGCATCGGCGGTGTAATTACGCTTTAGTAGGCCGGCGGTAATAGAGGGGTACTCGCTAGCATCATGGAGCAGATCACCTCCACCGTCAAAGTCTGAGCCTAAGCCCACATGATCAATACCGGCGATTTGAACGGCATGATCCAAATGGTCTAAAAAGCTGCTTAGCGTTGGCTTTTCTGGATGGATAAACATAGGAACAAAAGTTAGGCAGAGAACCCCACCTTGGGAGCTTAGAGCATGGATTTGTTTATCATTAAGATTTCTTGGGTGAGCACATAGAGCATGGCAGCAAGAGTGGGAGGCAATTAAGGGGGCAGTGCAACACGCTAGCGTGTCCCAGAAACCAGCCTCATTTAAATGAGAAATGTCTACAAGCATTCCTAATTTATTCATTTGGGCTATCAAGGTTTTGCCAAAATGCGTCAGACCACCATTGCCCTCAACTTCACAACCATCTCCAGCCCAAGTACGAGTTGAGTGTGTTAGGGTCATGGTACGAATACCTAATTGATAAAGTAGAGGCAGTATATTCAGGCTTTGTTCAAGAACATTGCTATTTTCAATGGCAAGTAAAGCGGCCAGTTTACCGTTGTTTTTGGCATTGTTGATATCTTGAACACAGCGAGCTATAACGATATCTTGCGGATGACTATTTATTTCCTGAATAAAATATCCTAGGGCATCTAAACCGTAGAGAAGGTGGTTACCCCAAGCACGGGTTGTATCTACGGCAAAAAATGCTGCATCAATACCCCCTGCCTGCATCCGAGGAATATCTAGTTGAATGCCTTGTCCTAAAGGTTCAATATATTGACGTAAATAGCCTACAGCATCGTGGTGACGGCGTTCGGTGGGTAGGTATTTACCGTCAAGGCTCATGTGTCCACGGCGGATGTGGGCAACTATGCTATCATTATGACTATCAATGACTAAGGTGTTTTGATGGAGAGTGCCAGCATCCATAGGGTTTTGTCTGGGCGGAATAGAGTAATTAGGGCTTGAGAGCTTCGTCGTCGTGGGCAATTAAGCTGCTGGTAGTATTACGTTGTCCCTGGTACTTGCCGCGATAGGGGAACGCTGCGGCGGCATCCATCCTAGCAAAGACTAACTGGCAGATGCGGCGGCCCGCTCGCAAACGGATGGGCAGGCGGTTGGCATTGAACAATTCCAAGGTGATCATGCCCTCGAAGCCTGGATCAACCCAGCCGGCATTTTGGATAAATAGGCCGATGCGTCCGATTGAGGAGCGACCTTCGACAAAGGCCGTTAGAAAATCGGGTAAGCGAATATATTCCATCGTCGTAGCCAATAAAAAGGATAGCGGTGGGATAACAATCTCTTCTTGATTTAACTCTTCGTACTGGAGCGCTGAGTCAAGGCGGATAACATCGAGATCGTTTTCGTTAATCTTGAGAAAATTGGACCCTAAGCGCAAATCAATAGAGGCTGGCTGGATTTGTTCTGGATTAAGCGGATCAACGGCTAGTTCACCGCTGTCTAGCATAGTGCGAATGGTTGTGTCGGAAAGAACCAAAATAAGCTTTCTTAGGGAGTGTTGCGTTCTCCGCATCATAAGATATTTTTATGATCGGTCGAGGTTGGGCCTTTGAGACTAGTCAAAGGCACCCGCTTTGTCAAGCCTGAAAAAGGATAATAGCATTTATTTAAGTAAATAATAAATTCTCAAACCCCTTATTATAGTATAATAATAAAATGCGCATTGTTGTATTAGGAGAGCTTTTAGTAGAATTTTTCCCGCAGACCTTAGCTTCTACGTTAATAACTGCGGATCATTATAAGCGCTATGCTGGTGGTGCTCCACTAACCTTTGCTGCGGTCGTGGAACGCTTGGCCGGAACACCGGTGTTAATAGCTGTTATTGGAGATGATCCATTCAGTGATTATATGCGTCAGGCGATGAGGGCTGAAGGGATTGGAACCGAACATTTGCGGACAGTTTCTGGAAAGCAGATAGGTCTAGTTTTTCACGAAAATAGTGGTCAAGAAACAACCTTGATGTTTTATCGACAGGTTGCGGCTGGGACCCTGCTCGGTCCGGATGATATTGACCAGACTTTGATCGAAACGGCTGATTTGGTGTATTTTTCTGGCACGACCTTGCAGATTAGCGCTAGTGCACGGCAGGCATGCTTAAAAGCTGCTCGGTTGGCTAATGAATTAAAAGTGCCGTTGGCGATAGATCCAAATTTGCGGCGGATGGAAGGGGTGGGTGCAGAGCGGCAATCTTTAGAACAGGTTATGGCGTTAGCAACTATTATAACACCTAATTTATTGGAAGCAAAGTGGTTGACGGGAAGCTCAAACCCAATTGAAATAGGAGAAAAATTACTAGGTTTAGGTCCAAGTACTGTAGCACTTACTATGGCCCATGAAGGATCTTATCTATGGCATCAAGGGGAAATGGCTTATGCCCCAGGATATAATGTAGAAGTAATTGAACCAACAGGGGCTGGAGACGCTTTTACTGCTGCGTTGTGTGTGGGATTTTTACATGATTGGCCATTGATGAAAATTGCCCGATATGCTAATGCTGCTGGAGCTTTAGCCGTAGGAGCAGTGGGGCATTTAGGTGACGCATTACCAACTTTTGCTGACGTTGAAATACTGCTAAACCACAATCCGTAGTTCAGGATTATCGCTACTTGTATGTAGCCAGTGATATCTAGCGCTGGCCTCAGGTGGGCGGTTGCCAATGACGTGCTAACTCTACTAAAAGTCGGGTTCCTACGCCTACACCGCCTTTGCTTATATAGGGTTTCTTACTAGCATTCCAGGCAGTACCTGCGATATCAAGATGAACCCATGGATAAGTGACAAATTCAGCTAGTAAGGCCGCTGCTGTAATGGCTCCAGCAGGGCGGCCACCAATATTTTTCATATCGGCTATATTACTTTTTATTTGTTCCCTATATTCAGGCCATAAGGGCAATGGCCAAACGCGCTCATGACAGGCTTCACCTGCTGCTTGCACTTGTTCAGCTAGGCCCGGATCATTGCTGACCATGCCGCTAGCATGGTGTCCTAAAGCGGTAACACATGCACCGGTCAAGGTTGCCAGGTCTACGACTCCTGCTGGCTCATAGCGGTCTGCGTAAGCTAGGGTATCAGCTAAAATCAAGCGTCCCTCAGCATCGGTATTGAGTACTTCAATCGTTTTACCGGATAAGGTGTTTAGCACGTCTCCGGGTTTAATAGCTTGCCCATTTATCATATTCTCCGATGCTGGGATTAGACCAACGATGTAATTGGGAAGTTTTAAGGCGGATACCGTTTGCATTGCTCCCATAACAGCGGCAGCACCGCACATATCAAACTTCATATCCATTAAACCTTCACCGGTTTTGAGTGACAGGCCGCCACTATCATAGGTAAGACCCTTACCAACAAAGACAAGGGGCCGTTTGCTTTTTTGCCGGTTGTGTTCTAGGATAATAAAGCGGGCTGGCTGGTTGCTGCCCTGGGATACGCCTAAAATGGCCTCCATACCTAAGCGTTGCATGCCTTTTTCGTCAATGACTTGGCATGTAAGATCGGAATTTTTTGCTAGGGTGCGTGCTTGTTGTGCCAAAAACTTTGGTGTTGCTACTGCACCGGGATGATTTGCTAAATCTCGTGCTAGGCAGGTACCAGTGGCAATATGACTGCCGTTACGTACGCCCCGACGTATGGCTGTTATTTTGCTCTTATCAAATTCAATAATTGTAATTTTTTTAAGAGGAGAGCCTTTACCAGTACTATTATAGATGTTAAAACGATAAGCGGCTAGGATACTGGCTTCTGCTAGGGCTTGGGCTGCTGTTGCGGCATCGAGGTTGCCAGCACCACCACCATGTAGTACGGTAGTAGCTGATTGGATATCTAGATCTTCGAGGGCATGCACCGCTGTACCGGCAGCTTGGCGAGCGGATTCAACATTAAAATCTTCTTGCCGTCCTAGGCCAACTAATAAAACGCGTTTAGCTGGGATCTGATTGTAAGTATAGAGTAACAAGGTTTGGTTTTTGGTGCCACGAAAATCACCTTGCTGGATGACAAAACTAATATGCTTATTCAAGGCTTGATCAATAGCTGCAGTGGCACCGCTTGGATTCTGACCTTCAAATAAATTGACAATCAGGGCCGCAGTGTTAATGTTCTGAATCTGTCCGTGTCGTACGGTGATTTTCATAGGATTCCTCCGTTGCTGGTGAGAACGAGCGGAATAATAATGAGGTAAAAACTTAGTGTCAAGGAGATGGACATGGAATTGTTTATTATTCGTCATGGTCAATCGGCCAATAATGCACTTGAAGATCCTAGTAAACGGGAACAGGATCCACCTTTAACGTCTTTGGGAGAAAAACAAGCAGATCATCTAGCTGCTTTTATAGCAAAGGGAAGGCATTTGTCCTTAGCAGAACGATCCACGGATCGTCCCTACTTTGATCGTCTGTATTGCTCGGCTATGCGGCGGGCTATGCAAACCGTACGTCCCGTTGGCGAGATCTTGGGAATTGTTCCCGAAGTGTGGATAGATATTCATGAAACGGGAGGGATATTCCTAGATCATGGTAAAGATAAAGGGACCGTAGGATATGGCGGTATGACAGATGTACAAGTACAACAGGATTTCCCCGGCTATATAATACCCTCCGGGTTGGGGGAGGGAGGGTGGTGGAATCCGGCGCGTGGCAAAGAAGAACCGCATGAAGGGTATGGGCGAGCTATTGGAGTAGCCAAGGTTTTACAAGAATGGGCATCGGTAGAGCAGCGTATTGGAATTGTGGTGCATGGAGATTTTATGAGTATCTTAATTAAAGTACTGGGGCAGCAAATACCTGGATATAATATTGATTATGTGCACGATAATACTTCAATTACACGGATTGACTTTCAGAGTAAAAGATCCGAAATGTCGCAAGATTCGATGACGTCGCCTCAGGGAGGGGGACGAATGAGAATTCGCTATATTAATCGGGTTCATCACTTAGCAGATGAGCTGATTAGTTAAATGTATATGAGGTATCGCTAATCAAGGTTTTTTTTAAAAATGTTGGGACTATGGAACCAGATTATATAAAAACTTTACAAACACGTTTAAAACCTGATCAAATTCTCACCTCTAAGGAAGATCTAAGTGTGTATGCTTTTGATGGGACTGCGATGCTGCACGAACTGCCTGCTTGTGTGATTTTGCCCGAAAATACTGAAGAGGTAGCATTGGTCCTTAAGCTTGCGAATGAGGCTCGAGTACCAGTGGTCACGCGTGGTTCGGGTACTGGATTAGCGGGTGGGTCAGTACCGGTCAGCGGTGGGATTGTACTGTGTTTAGTGCGGCTTAATCGTATTTTGGAGGTCGATTCGAAAAATCTAGTTATGATTACTGAACCTGGTGTTGTGACCGCATCGATTGCAGCTGCTGCAACAAATAAAGGGTTGTTTTATCCACCTGATCCAGGCTCAATAAAAATTTCTACTATTGGTGGTAATGTGGCCAATAATTCGGGGGGGTTGCGAGGTCTAAAATACGGTGTGACCCGGGATTATATTATGGCTTTAGAAGTCGTCCTGGCGGATGGTCAAATACTACATACAGGTACAAAATGTGTTAAGGATGTGGCTGGTTTTAATCTTAAGGATTTATTTATCGGTTCTGAGGGCATGCTAGGAGTTATTACTAAGATCACACTAAAATTAATTCCACCTCCCCCAGCCAAGCAAACGATGTTGGCGCTCTTTGAAAACATGACGCAAGCAGCGGAGACTGTATCGGCTATTATTGCGCATAAGATTATACCCTGTACCTTGGAATTTTTGGACCATATTACCATTGAATGTGTTGAAGAATTTGCTAAAATCGGTTTACCTTTGGATGTAGAAGCAGTGCTTTTAATGGAGGTTGATGGACCTGTTTCCCAAGTAGCAGAAGAAGCTGCTGCAATGGAAGCTATTGCTTTGGAGAATGGGGCCCGTCAGGTAAAACGGGCTGCGGATTCAGAAGCAGCTGAAAAATTAGCAACCGCACGGCGATCGGCTTTCAGCGCCTTGGCACGGCGGGCTCCAACAGTGGTACTGGAAGATGTGACGGTTCCACGTAGCGAGTTGGCACGGATGGTAGCTTTTGTCCAGAATGTGGCACTTAGGCATCGCTTGCAAGTGGGAACCTTCGGTCATATGGGGGATGGCAATCTACATCCTACTTTTTTGACGAATGAACGTGATACGGAGGAGATGGAACGAGTGGAAATTGCTATGCGTGAAGTCTTTGACTATGCCGTTGAACTAGGCGGTACTATTACTGGCGAGCATGGTGTTGGCTTAGCAAAAAAACCGTATTTACCGGGTCAGTTGGGTGAGATTGGCATAGATATTATGCGCCGGGTAAAAAATAGTTTTGATCCTCATGGTATTCTCAATCCAGGGAAGGTTTTCGATTGAATCACAAAACTCCCGATGTGGATAATTTATTGAAGAATCTGGATTATTCAGTAGTCCAGCAATGCATGCACTGTGGTATGTGCTTACCGACTTGTCCAACGTACGCTGAAACTTTGCAAGAGCGTTCGTCGCCGCGGGGACGCATTGCAATGATGCGTGCTATTGCCGATGATCGCTTGGAAGTCAGCAAAGAATTTGCGGCTGAGATGTACTTCTGCCTAGGTTGTTTAGCTTGTCAGACGGCTTGTCCTGCGGGGGTCGACTATGCCACGCTTTTTGAACAGGCACGTGCCGAAATCGAACGCGTTGGTATATTAGATAAGCCACAAAGAACTATTGTACGTGGACTAACATTGAATCGCCTTTTTATCTCTAAACGACGCTTACATTTTTTAGGGCGACTCCTTTATTTGTATCAGCGTTCCGGTATCCAAGCATTTGTACGACGTAGTGGTTTATTAAAACTAGCACCGAAAGCCTTACGGGAATTGGAACCTTTAACTCCGACAGCCCAACGCCGAGATACCGCAAGCATTTTTAAACGGAATTATAAAAAGAAAAACCCGGTGCAACCGCGCCATCGTGTTGCTTTATTGAGCGGTTGTGTTCAGGATATTGCTTTTGTGGATGTTAATGCCGATACCATTTGTGCTCTACAGGCGAATGGGTGCGAAGTCCTTTTACCAGCTCAACAACAATGTTGCGGTTCCTTGCATGCGCACAATGGTGAAGTTAGTGGGGCTGTGGATTTGGCACGATGTAATATTGATGCTTTTAAGCCCGAAACATTGGATGCAATTATTATCAATGCCGGGGGCTGTGGATCACATATGAAGCAATATCATCACCTACTAGCGGATGATCCAGAATATGCCGAAAAAGCTCTTGAATGGAGTGCTAAAGTAAAAGACATCCATGAATTTCTTGATACTATTGGTTGTCGAGTCCCAAGCGTTCCAGCATATCCACATAAGGTGACTTATCATGAGTCATGCCATTTGAAACATGGGCAACAAGTTTCTACTGCACCACGGCGCTTACTGCAACTTATTCCGGGGTTAGAATTGGTAGAATTGACAGAAGCGGATTGGTGTTGTGGTAGTGCAGGAATTTATAATATTACACAGCCGGAAATGTCTATGAAACTATTAGATCGTAAGATGGCACATATAGGAACTACAACCGCTGGCGTGGTTGCAACAGGTAATCCTGGATGTACGATACAAATTCAACATGGTGCTAAGCGTCAAGGGTTGGCGATTAAAGTGGTCCATCCTATATCGCTTTTAGCTGCAGCTTATAGGGAAGAACAGGAGGCGAAGTAATGAAGTTCTATGGTTTGACACTCAACCTTAAAGATGACCCTCATATTATAGATCAATATAAGGAATACCATCGCAATCCATGGGCTGAGCCGCTCGCTGGTTTGCATGAAGTTGGTGTCCTTGATATGAAGATTTTTTTGTTGGGTCGACGGATGTTTATGTACATGACCACCACGGATGACTTTGATCCAGATACGGCATTTGATGGATATACTGAAAAATATCCAAAAGCAGCCGAATGGGATACATTGATGCGAACTTTTCAAGAAAAAGTTCCCGAAGCAGAAGAACAAGAATGGTGGGCTCGGATGGAGCCTGTCTTTGATTTACAATTACATATCTCACCTAATAAATGAGCTAGCGAAATAGGAGAAAAAAATGACAACAGATAAAAATGGTAGAGTTGCAAATAAGGTAGCTTTGGTGACGGGAGCTGGTTCAGGAATTGGAGCGTCTACCGCTGAATTATTGGCTCGACAAGGTGCGTCTGTTGCTATTGTAGATGTAAATGAAAAAGAAGGTAAAAAGGTTAGCGAACGGATAAAAAAGAATGGTGGGGAAGCGTTATTTATAAAAGCTGATGTTGGCCGTAGTGCACAAGTAAAACGCATGCTGGAACGTACGGTGAAAACCTTTGGGCGCTTAGATATTATTCATAACAATGCCATTTGGTTTAAAAATGGTGGTGCTGTAGATCTGGATGAGAAGGATTGGGATCGTACTATGGATGTTGGCTTAAAGACTATCTATCTAAGTGCTAAGTATGGTATTCCATTAATGCGTCAGAGTGGAGGCGGAGTTATTATCAATACCGGTTCCGTGCATTCATTAGTAGGGTTTGCGGAACATACAGCATACGATACCGCTAAGGCAGGTGTTTTAGGTTTGACTCGGGTACTAGCCTTAGATTATGGTCCCGATATTCGAGTTAATGCCGTATTGCCAGGGGCTATTCTTACGCCTCTGTGGAAAGGCGTATCGGCCAAGGATCGTAAGAATTTTGCTCAAACGGTACCAGCCAAACGCTTGGGTACAGGGGATGATATCGCTACAGCGGTACTCTTTTTAGCCTCGGATGAAGCATCATTTATTACTGGAACATCGTTGACTGTAGATGGTGGATTACTGGCGAGGACCGTGTAAATATTGTATGAGACCAATAGAAAAACCTAAAAGCCCCTTTTTTTCTTCAGGACCTTGTGCTAAACGGCCGGGATGGAATATGCAGGTGTTGGAAGGGGCAGTATTAGGACGCTCGCATCGTTCCAGAGTGGGGCAAGCTAAACTTAAAGAGCTTATTGACCGTTCGCGTCAGCTCCTTGGGGTTCCGGAAGATTACCATTTGGGTATTGTAATGGGGTCAGATACGGCTGCAGTCGAAATTGCTTTGTGGTCAATGTTGGGGCCGCGCGGTGTAGATGTGTTGGCCTGGGAAAGTTTTGGTTTGGAGTGGGTTAAGGACATAAAAGAGCACCTCAAACTAGAAGATGTACGCGCTATGGTGGCGGCATACGGGCAATTGCCAGATTTGCAACAGGTCGATTTTGACCGTGATGTAGTTTTTCCTTGGAATGGAACTACTGCGGGGGTGAAGATACCTGATGGATTATGGATTGCTGAGGAACGACAAGGATTAACGATCTGTGATGCAACCTCGGCGGCATTTGCTATGGAATTACCCTGGGATAAATTGGATGTAGTAACGTATTCATGGCAAAAGGTGATGGGCGGAGAAGCAGCACATGGTGTGATTGTCTTGAGTCCAAGAGCAGTTGAGCGTTTGGAAAGCTATACACCGCCTTGGCCATTACCCAAATTGTTTCGATTGTGTAGTAATGGTAAGCTTAATGAGTCAATTTTTTCTGGCAATACGATTAATACCCCATCGATGTTGTGCGTCGAAGATGCTTTGGATGGACTGAAATGGGCTGCCGGGATTGGTGGTTTGCCAGTACTGATCTCTCGTTGTAAAGCGAATTTTTCAATATGTGAACAATGGGTAGGGCAAACGCCCTGGATTGACTTTTTAGCACTTTGTCCCCAAACACGTTCTCATACATCGATTTGTTTTAAAATCACCGATCCCTGGTATCGCTCCCTGACTGTTGCAGAACAAGAGACTAAAGCTAAAGAATTGGTGGCAGTACTTGAGGATGAAAATGTCGCATTTGATATTGGTGCGTACCGAGATGCACCACTTGGTTTGCGTATCTGGGGTGGTTCAACGGTAGAAACGCAGGATATGGAATTGCTTATGCCCTGGTTAGATTGGAGTTTTCACCAATTTAAAAAATAAGGTGTTGCTAAGGGAATTTATTTAAAGCGGAATCCCATTCCAACTTTGATCAGCTACTAACAGGAAAGCGAAGGTAAGTTATGGATACCTCCTTGAGTGCGTTTTTAGGCATACTTTTTCTTGTTTTAGGAGGTAGTGCTGTATTTTTGATGTTTCGATTGTGGGGCTACCCATTTGACCATGAACGGCATCAGAGTAGTGCCCCGCCATCATTGATTAACTTACATCGATTTATTGGTTTGGCCTATGTGGTTCTGTATGTTTTTATGATGTGGCAGATGGTGCCCCGCTTATTCCAATATCAAGTGGAATTCCCAGCACGCACGGTGGCTCATTTAATGTTGGGGGTAAGCATAGGATTTTTGCTGATCCTCAAGATCTTTATCATTCGCTGTGCTCGGCATTTAAGCTCCATGCTGCCTTATTTAGGGGTTGGGATATTATGGTGTACTGTGTTGTTAACTAGTCTGTCAGTGCCTTTTGCATTTAAAGAAAGCTTATGGAGTTCTAGTGTCGTTGGGGGGGGGGGTATATAGCGATCAAAATTTGCAACGATTAGCTAGATTGTTGCCTGGTGCTGCTTTTCCAGATGACGTGCCTTTGGCTGCATTAGCTTCGAAAGATGGTCTACAAAGTGGTCGCCGGGTGTTGTTGACAAAGTGTGTCGTCTGCCATGATTTAAAAACTATTTTGATTAAACCACGTATTCCTGTTGATTGGGTACGTACGGTAGTGCGTATGGCAGCTAAACCTGTTGTTGGCCAGCCCATTAAACAGCGTGAGCAATGGGTTGTAGCGGCATATTTAATTGCTATCTCACCTGATTTGCAGGCATCGCAAAAACAACGTCGCACCCAACTGAAACAACAGGCTGAGGCCC
>JACLAC010007332.1_pt1 | contig 12932 bp, 9 predicted proteins | sample 8027881 | NCBI WGS metagenome assembly JACLAC01 (sample SAMN15725517, study PRJNA655200) | protist metagenome | isolation source: fluorescence activated cell sorting (FACS) single amplified genomes of... | place: Spain: Blaines Bay Microbial Observatory, Mediterranean Sea | collected 2016-01-19 | reverse complement strand
TGTTGGCTTTAACTAACTTGAAGCACTTCATCCACATGTTGATCTTATTTTTGATGGTGTGTTTAGGTCTCAATCACTTGTGGCCAGAAGGAATTGGCAAGAGTAGCTTATGGATATTTGTCTGTTTGCTGTTCGTGACCAAGATTGGTTTTTCATTTTGTATAAAACAATCCCTACAGGTTTACCTGCTTAAAGCCACTGTTTTAGCTGTGCTATGTTTTTGGCTCATTCCAGATGAGGTATTAGGCAAAACGATTCGCCCATTAGATGTGATGCTATTTTTACTCGTCTTTATTTGGGGCCTGAAGGACGCTTCTCCATATTCATTAAAAAACAACAAGCCTTTCCCCTTCGCAAAGAATTGGTACAAAAAATATCAGGGATAGGTTCTCAAAAATGGAACCGATGATCAACCTCACAGAGAAAATGATCTTCGACGACATCCCGTCTCCTTAAAGTGTCAGAACCATTCGTCAGGCTTTGATAATAAGATAAAGCGATAACCTTGGCCTTCACGATGTCATGGTGGCGATGAACAATAGGCGAGAAAAGGTCAATCTGGAAGGGCCGAAAGATTTCACTGGCCTGACCTTAAAGGAGCCTCAGGACTATGCGGCTGGCCTTTCGGCCGTTAAAATCGCCATGGGTCATGCCATGCAAGAGATGGGGCTGAGCCGTTCGATCTCTTCTCTGTCAAAATTAAACCAAAAGGGCGGTTTCGACTGCCCAGGTTGCGCTTGGCCCGACCCGGATCATCGCTCTAAACTCGGTGAATTTTGTGAAAATGGGGTGAAAGCTATCGCCGAGGAGGCCACGACCAGTAGGGTTGACCCTGACTTTTTCGCTCGACACAGCATCGCGGAGATATCCCAATGGAGTGACCTTGAGATCGGGAAAAAAGGCCGCTTGACGACGCCCATGTTGTTGCAGGAGGGTGAGCAACACTACCGCCCAGTCTCTTGGGAAGACGCGTTCGAGCTCATCGCCAAGGAGCTCAAGGCACTGGATCATCCGGATCAGGGCATTTTTTACACCTCGGGGCGGTCGAGCAATGAGGCTGCCTTTCTTTATGGTCTCATGATCAGAGCATTCGGCACCAACAATATGCCAGACTGTTCCAACATGTGTCACGAGTCCAGTGGGGTGGCCCTCAATCAAACCTTAGGCATTGGCAAGGGTTCCGTCAGTCTCGACGATTTCGAGAAAGCAGAAGTCGTGATGGTGATGGGCCAAAACCCAGGGACGAATCACCCTAGGATGCTATCAGCCCTAGAGAAGTGTAGGGCCAACGGTGGCAAGGTGGTCGCCATCAACCCCATTAGGGAAGCTGCCTTGGTGCGCTTCATCAACCCCCAATCGCCGAAAAGTATTTTTTCCAACGGTTCGGCCATGAACGATCTCTATTTGCAGATCAAGATCAACCAAGACGTGTCACTCCTAAAACTGGTGATGAAGAAATTAGCTCGTCTGGACGCTGAGGCTGATGGCGTCTTCGATCACGACTTTATAAAAAACAACACCAGGGGCTTCGAGTCCTTCCTTGAAAGTTTGGACTCCTACGACAGCGATGACTTGCTTGAGAAAACCGGTCTGGAGATGTCCGCCGTCGATCAGTTGGTTCAATGGTTGGCGGAGAAAAAGAGGATCATCATCTGCTGGGCGATGGGTCTAACCCAGCATAAAAACGGCGTTGAGAACATCAAAGAATGCGTGAACTTACTTTTGGCCAAGGGTAGCATCGGCAAAGCGGGTTCAGGAACCTGTCCCGTTCGGGGCCACAGCAATGTTCAGGGCGACCGTAGCGTTGGCATCACCCATCACGTGTCCAAGGCTTTGAATGAAAAACTGAAACAGGTCTTTGATTTTGACCCTCCCGAAAAAGATGGCCTAGATGTGGTCGGTGCCATCAAGGCCATGCACGACGGTGCTGCTAAGGTTTTTGTGGCATTGGGCGGCAATTTCGCTTCGGCAGCATCGGACACCCTCTATACGGGCGAAGCCATCCAGAAGTGTGAGTTGACGGTTTATATCAACACCAAGCTCAACCGTAGTCACTGCGTGGCGGGCAAGCGCTCGCTGATCCTGCCCACCCTGGGCAGAACGGAAAAGGATGTTCATCACCAGAGAGAGCGTCAGGTGACCGTCGAAAACAGCATGGGCAGGGTGCACCGTTCAGGTGGAGTTCTTGCCCCCGCATCTTCGCTGTTGAGAAGCGAAACGGACATCATTGGCAATATCGCCATGGCTTTGTTCGGTGAGGACTCGAGCATCGATTGGCAGAGGATGAGTCACGATTACGACGAGATTCGCCATAAGATAGCTGAGGTCTTTGATGGTTATGAAGACTATAGTCATCGTTCGAAAGGCGGTGGTTTCGACCTCCCCAATCACACCCGTGTCGGAGATTTTTCCCGCTGTCCCGGGGGCAAAGCGTCTTTCTCCGTTTGTGCTTTGCCTCAGCATCACCTTGAGAAAGGTGAGTTGTTGCTGATGACCATCCGTTCTCACGATCAATTCAACACCACGATCTACGGTCTGGACGACCGCTACCGCGGCGTCTTCAATGAGAGAAGAGTGGTGTTGATCAACCAGCGCCAGATGGATGAATTGGGACTGCATGAACGGGAGACGGTGGATCTGCTGAGCTCGTACCGTGGTGTCGAGCGAAGGGCGGAGGGGTTTATTGTGGTTCCCTATGACATTCCATACCAGAATGCTGCGGCATACTTTCCCGAGACCAATGTTTTGATCCCTCACCATGAGTATGCCGACACAAGTCGCACCCCCATCAGCAAGTCCGTCAAGATAACAATAGCAAAAAGGAATGACTAGGGATCGGTCACCTAGTATACAAGAATATTGTTTTGCTCATGGGCCAGAATCGGCTTGGATGCGGCCAACTTCGCTGCCTTTCGACACGGTGGGAAGACTGCGCTGATTCATTCAAAAGCGCTCTCGTGGAACTGGCCGTGACCGCTTGATGAGAAATGCTTATTGATAGAGCGATAAAATAGTTAAGCTGTCAAAGAGCGCCCATTTTGGATTGAAGGATTGAAAAAAATAAAGATACATGAAGTGCTCATACCCATCTCTACCCTTGAAGAGGATAAGGAGGTCATCGACAGAGCCTTAGAGTTGGGCAACAGGCTCAAGTCAAACCTGACTTTTTTACACGTGAACAAGGGCAGGCTGATCAAGGCCGGAGCTGGTTTAGAGTTCATGGAAAAACCTAAGGATGACGGTTTTTCCAAAGAAGAGATCTTGAATTACATACACGAAGAAAAAGTGAGAAAGAAAGTTCATGTCGAGGTGGAGACCTTAGAGCACATCGATATCGGTCTTGCCATCAGTGAAAATGTGCTCAAGTTTGAACTGCTCGTTGTTGGTCATAAAAAATCAAATATATTCGATAGGATTTTAGGTGGCCACACTTTGCAAAAAGTGATCAATAGCGTCAACTGCGATGTTTACGTTGTCAATCAAAAGGGAAGGTAGGGGCTCAGATCATTGGCACCCTAGGCGTAAAATTTTTGTGAACGATCGTCTTATTGAGGTTTGAGTTTCACCCGCGTGTAGGGGCTTGTGAGATAACTCTTGTAAAGGGACTCACCATGTTGTAGTGTTTTGCGATGGTTGCTAAAAAAATCAATATGGGAGATGTTTGGTCTTAAATCGATCTGCGCTTTCCATGCAGCGCCCACTTTTTTCATCTCCATCGTTTGATCATCGGGGATCATTTCGTTTAAATAGCGAGGGCTTCCATCCGCTGCGCGGTTGAACATCCACCAGATGCGCCCGCTCTCCTCGTTCGACTTTTTGGGAAAGGATACGGTGACCTCAAGTTTTTTCCCTCTAATTCGGTGTTTCACCTTGGGTGAGGTCAGCAACTCCCCATGGACTTCATTTGGGAAGAAGTGTTTCAGCATGAAGATAGCTTTGTTTTGCTGATCGCGCTCGGTGTTGGGGTGACCTTTTTTGCCATGACCGGAGTTGGCGCCGAGGTACACTGGGATGGAAGGGTGGTGTAGGCCTCCCCATTGGGTGTCATAAGCAACGCTATCGTGGCTGCCGGGGTGAAACAGCATCTCGACGCCTCTTTTTTCTAGGGCGTCCATGTTGCGGGAGATGAAGACGGCGTCGGAGATTTGTCTTTTGAAGCTCTTCAGTTTTCGCCATGTTTGACCAGCAGCCATGGCAGCGTCGTTATAGCAGGGGCCAAAGTGTCCACCGCTGAACATGTTGAAGCGTCCGGGCTCGGAGCGCAGTTGTTTCCATGCGGCATCGTCATTGAGGCGCAGCGGTGAGTCCCAAATGGGAGAAACCGTGGCGTGAACGGCGGTCATCCTCTTGTCATGAAGGATGGCCATGGATGGGGAGGCTCCGTTTTTTGATCCTCCGGAAAGGGCTATTTTTCCTTTCTCAACATGATCGACCTCGGCATAGGCGGTGGTTATGGCGCGCATCAAAGTGGCGGGCCAAGCCCAGTATTGTATTTTGAAGCGAGGGTTGAGGGTTTTCGCGAATCGTGATTCAGCTTCTTTTGCCAGTTGGCCTTGGCCGTAGGTTTTCGGTGACTGAATCACGGTGATGACCAACCCGACCCCTCCCGCCAACAGTTTGCTTTCAAGGGGGTTGGGCCTCAGGTCCCTTTGCAGTTTTGACGGGTGACTGCCTCCGGTCAGGTGGAAGCCCTGTGCTTTCGTGTTGGCGGGCACGACCATGCGAACGGGCACGCGGAATTCCTGGCCGGGCCACAGGTCGCCCACATTGATGGAGACCAACTTCTGTCGGGTTTCGATACTGCCTTTGACCTTGTGCCAGTCTTGGAGGACCTCGATGCCAAGGGTGCTCGGGTCACGGATCTCATTCATGTCAAAGACCTGCATCCCAAAAACAGGGATGGAGTGGCATACGATGAAGGTGACGATGGCAAGAACTCTCATGATATAGATTCTGTGTTCAAAAGAAAAATTATGGAGTGTTGATCAACCAAATCAATAATGTTATGATAGTAGTATTATACTATTATTCAAGAGATGTTGTTAAGATTTAGGAAGGCATTTAGGTTTGAGCACTTTTTTCGCCCAAGTTCTCGATCATGAGCACAACGATAAAACACGGTGGTTGATCAGAGCGAGAGTCAACAGCGTATAGGGTTGTCGATGAGTATTTTGTTTATTTTATTGAAGAGGGTGAAAGAACAGCGCTTTAGAGGAGAAGGTTGATCTTCGTTTCTCAACCTCTATTTTCTAAGGCTGTGCTTTTCAAGTCCTAGGTTGATCACACAATCGGACAGCTGCTCTATCCACTTGATCTCGTAAACGTCCTGTTGTTCGTTGTTCAAAAGGACACCCGCCGAAAGGCCGCAGTTGTCAACGCAGAGGCAACACATGCCGCTTGTTGATTTGTCGATGATGATCATGGAAAAGGTGACCGACGGATTCTCCTTTATGGATAAGTGGACGATCTCGACGTCTTCGCAGTAAGACCTCTTTTCTCCGCGGGCTGAGGTGGATTTGGTCATCGGATGCAGGGTGGTGTGATTGTGGGGGAGGGTGATCGACTGCTTTTCACTTGTTCAGAGCTTGAAGTTGGACACGCAGTGTTTTGAGTTTGGGAGAGCATTTGTTTTAGGGTTGTATTGGCTTTGACCAGATGTCCTCAAGATCATCGAAACCCACGGCTTTAGCCTGGTTATACATGAATAGATAAGCATTGTCCGAGATGATCAGGTTCCTCGCCTGGTGATAATAACCATTGGCGTTGTCTAGACTCACCTCGCCTTTCATGGTGAAACCATCATCGCGGTTGACGTCATAAAAGTGAAAGCCCTGATTTGGTTCGGCCGGTGATACGCTGAAGTCCAACCACCAGAAATGACTCGAAGCGTAAGGGATAACGAGTTGATTGGCAGAGCTGATCCAGCGAAAGGCTTTGTGATCGTATGCGGCTTGGGTGCTGCCTTCAAAGGTGGACTTATGAATCTGCAAGGGATCGCTGAAGTCGCTGACATCGAAAAGGCTCATGAGGGTTTTGCCATTTTCTCGTCCGATACCGATGATCAAATCATCACCGATGGGGTGGAGGTATGAGGAAAAGCCGGGGATTTCAAGTTCACCGACCAATAAGGGGTTGTTGTGGTCGCTGAGGTCGATGGTGTAAAAGGGGTCGGTAACTTCAAAAGTGACGACGAAGGCTCTTTTGTCTTCAAAGCGCACGGCGTAGACCCTTTGGCCTAGGCCGAGTCCGGTCAATTCGCCGGTCAGTTGAGGGGTTTGGCTGTTGATGTCGTAAACCTGGAGTTGAGCTGAGCTGTCGGTGCTGAGGTTCCAGATTCCTGAATCAGAAACGCTCCATTGTTCGTCTAGAGTGGTGACGATTCGCATGTGTCCCTCGTGAAGGTCCAAGCTGAAAGGGCCCAGCAAAGAACCGTTCACCGTTGTTGTGAAACTGGGTTTGACCCCTGTCTCCTTCCAGTCGAAACCCATGAGGTGGGTGACCGAGTTGTAGCTCTGCTCATGTTCTTGGTGGCCATGGAAAGGGATGATGAGGGTGTCCCCATCGCTGTAGATCTTGTCGGTCACCCCAGCGGGGGAAAAGGTCGTCCAACTCTCCTGTTGATGAACATTCCCTTGGGAGATCTTCAGTGCCGATACTCTGATGAAGGTGTTGATGAAGTGGCCCTCCATCATCAAGCTCGAGTCGTTGTCGCTCTCGCCTGTTGTCATCATGCGGAAGAGTCGTATGGTTTGCTTTAAGGCGGTTTGGTCGATGGTGCCTTCGGTGTCGTTGAAATGATTCTCCAATATGCCATCGACCCAAGGGGTAACGACCTCCGAGAACTTGCGCTGAGCGAGTTCACGATAGCTGCTGTAATCCAGATCCTTATAGACGTTGTTGTAGCGATGAAAACCGTCCGTCAGTTGGTGGGGGAACAATGAACTTTCGCTGATGACCATTAAGCGCTGGTCTACAGCCCTTGCGGAGTGGACGACGCCGATGAGCTTTTGGCTTGAGGTCTGGTTCAGTTGGCCACCGTTGGAGATGTCAAAGTGGCGCAGGGTGGTGTTGCCTTCTTTGCTACCGATGGTGATGAGGTTGCCACCCATGAGTAGAAGGCCGCTGAGGTTCTCTTGGAGTTGTGTTTTGACGATGGTGTTGCCGCTGAGATCCCAGACCTGTAGCGTTTGTTCGCTCGCCATATAAAGAAATTTGCCATCGCTCTTGATCCAATCGGGCTCGTCCACACCTTGCTCGATCAGGTTGCTGTTGTGATCATGGGTGATCTCAGCTTGGTTAGAGTCCGTCTCTGTACTGATACTGACCACGCCCTGATCAGCACCCACTAGATCCTCTGCTGTGATGTCTGAAGCCCATACCTCTTCGAGCAATCCGCCATCTGCTGTGGTGGGATCCCAAGAGTCAACATAGCCTTTGAGGATCATGTTGGCGGCCGTGATCAGGTCTTCGCGGAGATCAACCTTGGCATCATCGCCATAGCCCTCGATGACATTGGAGCTGAAGGGTTTGAGCAGGTTTTGGGGAGCCCCTGTTCCGCCAATGCCGCCACTATCGCCTCCTCCGCAGGCTAAGGCCAAGATCAAGGTTAGGATCACTGCGGTTGATCTAAGTTTATTCATGGTTGTCTTTCTCGAATAAAAATATGCCCATGCCAAATTCGTGTCCATCGCATGAGGGGGTTTGTGTTTTCCAAATCTGGTTGAGTTTGCGATCCCATTTCTCAAGCAGCCCTTGGGCGTCCTTGGACATCTCTTTTTGGAGCTGGGGGATGCTTTCTGGGTCGATATTTGGGTATGAAACTTTTCTCTGGAACCTTTTGGGCTGCTTGTTTTGGTCCAAGTTGTGGGTGATGGTCTCTAGAAGGTGTGCGCTATCGCTGCCAAGGATGGCCCAACCGTTTTGTTGGTCTTCACTGATGGCGTACCCTTCTCCAATCCAACGAACCTGCTGGTCATCGCACTCGCTCAAGTACCCGGAGCGGATGAGTTCTTTTTTGACCGAGACCACGGGCATGTCTCCGGCGTAGCGCTGGATCAAGTCCTCTAGGGAAGGAGCAGGTCCATCGATGGCGATGGACTTGAGGGGCGTGGCTCCGTTCTGGTACTGTTCGTCCCTCATCCAACCGCTCATCACCCGAATGGCGCGATTGACTTTTTTGTCCTGTGCTGGCTCTGGTTTGTTTTCAATCCAGCGTTTCTGTATCTCTTTGCGATTCAGACCGGTTTTGACGGCCACTTCGGATTTGGTGACTTTGGGGTTTTTGCCCTTGGCCACTTGCACGTAAAGGTCACGCAGAAGGTCTTCGAACTGAAGGCAAGAGTAGCCGTGTTGGTCAATCAGGCTGCGCAGCAATGGTTTGAGCAGTTCGCGCAGCGCGTCGTTGAGGTGTTGTTGTTCTAGATTCATAATATTGGGAATATAATCCCAAATTTATGAAAGTCAACAAAAACCTTTTTGAGTGAGATGGAGGTGTGATGACGGTTTTGAGAAAGACCTAGGGATGTGGTCTTTCTCAGAGCTAGATGCTTATAGAAGAATAGCTGATGATGTGGAATAAAAGCGAAACGAAAAAGGTTTAGGCCTGTCTTCGTTTAGCGTGGGTGGTCGCTGCTTGAGTCCTTAGTCCTTGGAAGGGCAATCTCCGCCCTCACAGCAAGAGCAATCGATCTCGCCATTGAACAGCTCATTGGGGGAGGCCTCGCGAATGGAGACGACTTTCCCAACGTAGTGGAGCGTCTCGCCGGCTAATTCGTGGTTGTAGTCGACAACGGCGGCGTTTTCCTTCATGGCCTTGATCCTAACCAGTTGCCGTCCATTCTTATTTTTGACCCACAACTTTTTATCGGCTTTTAAGGTCATGCTTTTGGGAAACTCTTTTAGGGGCACCTCTGACACCAGCCTAGGGTCAGGGATGCCATATGCTTTTTCTGGAGGGATTTTAAAATTGAAATTCGAGCCAACCTCTAGATCTTCTAAGCCATCCTCCAAGCCTGCGACAACCCGATTTGAACCATGAATATAGAAATATGGAGCTTTATCGATGGTGCTTTCAAGCAATTCACCTTGATCGTTCTTTAAAGTGAAATCGATCTCGACAACCATGGCATTTCCAACTTTCAAGACTCAACTCCTATGGAATAACAATTCACTGATCGTAAACGTGTATGAACACCTGCAATTCCATGACGGAGGTGCGCTATGGGCTGAGTTTTGGACCGGGGTCATCATGTTAGCTGTGACTGAGGTCCGCAACATGAAGGCCCCGATGGGAAAAGCTTTTAACGCTTAGCCTCATCAAGTCGCTTGAGGAGGGTCTGCCTCAAATGGTGCTTCACCTGCTCATAGCGAGGGTCGAAAGCAAGGTTGTCTACATTTTTGGCGTGAAGACGACCATCGGAATGAGTGGCGTACAGTTCCTCCTTTCCGCTCGCGTAAAGAATATAACGCCAATCTCGACTGCGTATCGAGTTTGTTGCTAGGTTGTAACCGTCTCTTTTGCCGTTTGAGCCGATGGGCAGTAGACCTGTGGCTTTGGAGATGGCGAAGCGTTCCCCATGGTCCTCTGTTCCCCAAACCAAAGGCAGAAGGCTACGGCCGTTGGGAAGATGGCCCGCAGGACTTTTGCGATTGTCAGCCTTTGCGTCAGCTATTTGAGTGAAGGTGGGGTAGAGGTCGACGAGGCTAACGGGTTTGTGGATGACTTGACCTTTTTGGTGGCGGGGGTCGTGGATGATCAGTGGAACTTGGGTCGAGCTTTCCCACAAATTGTACTTGTGAAGGTTGCGTTTTTCACCGAGGGTGTAACCGTGATCACTGGTGAACACCACAACGGTGTTGTGAGAAAAACCGTTGTCCCTTAAAGCATCGAGCAGTTCACCCACTCGCTCATCCATGAAGGCGACGCAAGCCAGGTAGGCTTGATAGTAGCGTTTGAGAGCTTCTTGCTCAGACGGATAAGACTGGACCAGAGCCTCGTAGTAGCGCCGCCCCTTGGAGCCGCCCATGTGGATGTCTTCAAAGAAGGTGTCGAGATCGTCGCCGTTAACAAACTCCGGTAAGGCTAAGGTATCGAGGGGAAATAGGTCGAAAAATCGATCCGGAGCGACCAGCGGTGTGTGGGGCCGTATCAAGCCAACCCCCATGAAGAATGGTTTTGAAAGCTCATTTTGATTCCACTCTTCCAGTTTACGGGTGGCCCACTGGGTTGAGATTTCATCGGGCAGTTGATCGCGATGGTGATCGTCGTGGTAGTGATAACTTTTGTCGCCGCTCTGAGTGTACCAGCCCTCAAAGCCTGGAGCGCTATCACTGGCCAAGACATTGGGTGCGTTTGAGAGGCGAGTGAAGATGCCGTCAAGAGCACCTGCGACCTCCGAGTACAGGCTAGGCATGCCCGGGTGCTGACTCCATTGTTCTCCATCATAGGCAAAGGGAGAGTAGTCGCCCTTGGGGCCGACCTCGTCCCAGGCGTCGGGATATTGCCTATGGAGCAGTTTGCCAACGCCGGCACTGTGGTAACCATGATCCGATAAATGCTCCATGATGGTTTTGGTGTTGGCGAGCATGTTGTTGTCGTACCACTCGCCCTTGATGAAGCACCCCGAGACATCGGGCAACACTCCGGTGAACAAACTCGCACGGGAGGGACCACAAACCGGTGCATTGGAGTGGGCATTGGTGAAGACCGTCGAGTTTTGGGCCAGTGCATCGAGGTTAGGGGTGTGGACAGGCACTTCAGGGTTCATGCAGCCAATGAAGCGGTTCAAGTCGTCGGCCATGATGAACAAGATGTTGGGCTGTTCACCATCGACGGGCGTAGAGGCTTGGCTGGTTAGGGAATCTGGGAGTCCATGGGGCAGCAAAGGTTCTTCGTCACTATCATCGAGAATACCGTCGCCGTCGCTATCTTTTAGTAGTCTGTATGTTCCGTCACGGCGTTCTTGGTCGTCGCTGACGTTGTCATTGTCGTCGTCCAGGTCGAAAATATCGCAGATGCCGTCACCGTCGCTGTCCAGAGGTTTGCTCTCAGGGTCGTTGGGGTCGCTGTTGAGCTCGGTTTCTGTTCTGTCGCTGAAGCCATCTTTGTCACGATCCCTATGCTCTGAGTTGGAGAGGTATTGGACACGCCATTCCCCTTCTGTATTTGGTGTTAGAGCCCTTTGCCTGAGCAGTTCATTGTTTTTAAAGAGATAAAGTTCACTGCGCGCATTTTTGATATGGAACTCTTCGTTCTGACTGCTCGGTTCAAATAGCCACAGGAAATTGGCGCTGTCTAGGGCTGCGTCAACATGAGTGCCGCTGCCAATTTTGCCCCAGTTCCAAGATTGTTGGGAGCTCAAGCTCAGTCCGCTAGCTTTGTGGATGATCTGGAAAGCGCCGAACTCCAGTTGCAGTGCTCTGAAGAATTCTGTGCTCGTGTTGCTGTCTTGGGTGAAAAACACCTGCCCTGCTTCATCGATTCCAAGTCGTGTACCACTAGCAACATGCTCGATGGTGAAGGCGCTGACGTCACGGTCGCTGTGCTTGGCGGTAGGCATCGGTTCATGGCCATGGCTGTTTTGTTCATCGGGTTTGATCGTCTCTTCTTGCCATTGGAAGATGGACCAGTTGAGGAAGTTTCGATTGGCTTCTCTGGCTTGGGTACAACCGTTTTTTTCTGTGGCGTTGAGGTAATATCCAGTAGCGCTGTTTTTGATCAAAGTGTAATCGCTTCCTGGGATGCTTTCAAACTGCCACTCAAAGGATGGAGAGTCTGTGAACTCCCTAAAGCCCACCTTACCCCAGTTCCAATGTTGGATGTCCTTCAGGTAAAGATTAGTATCCATGTTGATGAGGTGGTACCTGTTCTCACCGATGGGTTTCTTGAGTAGTCGGGTGTTCGATGTTTCGTAGGTGGTGATGGTCTTTTGGCTACGGGCGTCAAAAGCTAAGCGCTGGTGATTTTTTTTGTTGAATAATGTGATGACGGTGTCGTCGAAGCTTGCCGATAGGGAGTTAGCGGTGCTGAGGAAAAGTAGCAGCAGCGATAGCTTCACGGTTAGGTTTTTTATGACCGATCCATTTGGAGGATCCGTGAGGTGACGCTGTCTAGTGGTGTTGTGGCCTTTTTTGCTAACGCTAGTTTGGGTAGCCGTGAAGATGGCTCCATGAGTGCTTTTGGTCATGATCAGGTAAAAAAAATATAAAAGAAAAATTAAGGGGTGTTGATCAACCAAATCAACGATGTTATTTTAGTAGTATAATACTATTTATCAAGAGCTGTTTTTAAGATTCAGGAAGGCATTTAGGTGTGATCTATTTTTTTATCGAATAAATGATGGATATTTCACGAGATGTTTTGGTGTGACCCTGACCCTGATTCTGGTTTATGCGCGTATCTCCAGAATTGACTGAAGGGATCGTGTTGATTTATAGACGTTTGCTTCATGGTCGATTTTGTATCAAGGGAATCATGACGATAAAAAGTGAGGTTTTGGGTTTTTCGAAGGAGTTGTTGAGGGCTGGTTGGAGGTGGGTAGATATATATTATCCTGATTACCAATGAGATTCAGCTAACTTGAGGAGCCTCTTTGGCATTGGGGGCGCTGAGACACCAGCGTGCAAAAGCCTTGGAATCATTGCAGATAAATCATAACGTCTATTGAAACGATACTGGAACTCTGCCAAGTACCTTGGAATGTGTTCTGAAGCGAAAGAGTGGAAAGTTCCTGCTAATGATGTCTTAATATTCCCAAGCATCGTATTGACCCAATTGAAAGACGGCAAGTCAGTACTTTTTTCTCCAGGGCCTACGACTATTCGCTCATGTTCACATCCAATGCTCGTTACCGCTTTGAAGCACGCCAATCCATCACTCACTACTGTAGAGTCCTTTGATAGGTGATCTTTAGCCCATTTCTTGATGCACTGTC
>JACLAC010000728.1_pt1 | contig 12932 bp, 9 predicted proteins | sample 8027881 | NCBI WGS metagenome assembly JACLAC01 (sample SAMN15725517, study PRJNA655200) | protist metagenome | isolation source: fluorescence activated cell sorting (FACS) single amplified genomes of... | place: Spain: Blaines Bay Microbial Observatory, Mediterranean Sea | collected 2016-01-19 | reverse complement strand
GTGTTAATCCAGGTTTTGGCGGGCAATCACTTATCAGACGCGTGTTCCCAAAAATAGAAAAACTTCGTAATCGTATCGATCAGCTTGGACTCCCAACTCTTATTGAGGTCGATGGTGGTGTAAAAAAAGAGAATGCTCACGAGTTCGTTGAAGCCGGAGCCCATGCTCTCGTTTCGGGTTCTGGAATCTTCAAATCACCTAATCGAAAAGAGATGATCACGTTTTTACAAAACCTCTAAGAGATTAGTTTTCTTTTAATTTTGGCTCTAAAACGGTCTTCAACTCTGAGGCGATGATCCGATATCCCTTCACAGTAGGATGCACATCATCTAAGAAATATTCTCTTGGTCGGCCAACATCTTTAAATTTAGAGGGCATATCAGCAATCGGTGCCCCTAAATCTGAAGCAACGCCCCTCATCACTTCTCGATACCCTTCTCGAAAATCACCAAGTCTGCCATGTTGCACATCTTGTCTGCCTGGAAGCAAAAGAAACGCTGTCTTGCCACCATTATCCTCAATCAGCTGATTCATCTTATATAGATTATCCTCATAATTACCAATTGGAACACGATTTGTCGGTGCAACAACAGGGGCTGTTCCAAAATGTACCTCCGGTGCATCTTTCAGCTCCCAGCGCTTCTTAGAAACGTACATATTCGTCATCATAAATAATCTAGAATGGTAACGCCATTGCATTGGAACATTACCATACTGTGTGGCATCAGGTTCATCTGCACCTTGGGTATCTGACCATAACGTGCCAACGATTACCCAGTCGGGCTTATATTTCAGAAGTCTTTCTTCCAATAAACGATGCACCTGCCAAGAAGAATACCCTGGACAGCCTCCATTCAAAACTTCTACCTCAATCCCTTCTTTATTTAGCATTATCTCTAGCTGTCCTGATATGTTCTCCGAATTGCGAACACGAACACCAAAAATAGAAGAATCTCCAACTATTAATATTCGTGTTTTTGTTTTTTCAAGCGAGATATTTTCATTACGCAGACCATCAACGTTTATATTGGTTAGATCAGGAACTCCAAATTGTCTAGATTGCCCCTCTTTTACTCGCCATCCCAATAAGGCATCACCTATTAAATTGGGCTCATTCGGAAGAGATTGTCCATGGGCAACCTTCCGACTTTTATCTGCCGGTAAAAGTTTCGGGCCGAACATTCTTGCCGCCCCTTCCAAAGCGAGGAAAATGATCAGTATTAAACCGAAAATCAAAATTAACTGCTGAAATACCTTCTTCTTAGTTGACATTATATACGTGGGGGATGAGATCGTTAGGAGAAATACCGATTAAAAAGGCGAGGATAAGAAAAACAAGAAATAGTGCAAGCGGGATCATCCACCATTGAAATGATTTTAAAACTTCCATAAAAACATGATATCCCAAAACGAATAAACAAACATCTTCTAAGTTTTTCTACATTTCTGGAGAAAAAAATGCTCAAAAAAATACACAATCAATTTCCCGTACAGGTTTATTACGAAGACACCGATCACTCTGGAGTGGTCTATCATGCCAACTACCTTCGTTATTTTGAGAGAGCAAGAGAGCATTTATTGGGTGTAGATGAATTGGTAAAATTATGGAAAATAGAAGGGATTGGTTTTGTCGTTTATACCGCAAATCTAACCTATAAACGAGGGGCAGAGTTCGGAGATAGCGTAATTGTCGATACGACCGTGACGAAAACCTCCGATTATCGCCTCTTCTTTCTTCAAAAAGCATTGCTGAAGACGTCGGATATTTTATTGGTAGAAGCACAAATTGAGCTCGTCTGTGTCAATCAAAAAAAACAACTTGTTAAGCTTCCCAAAATGGTTCTAGATGCCCTCGATTTATAAACCACATCCCTGCACAATATCATCTCCATCCTGCAAAAGATTCTTGATCTGCGTGAGCTCTCTATTCCAATAACAAAGCTCATCAGCACGGTGTAAATAACCAAACTGATAGATCGTAGCATTGGAGTTTGTCCCTGTAAGTCGATTTATATTGGGATCCCAAGCTCGAGAATGTTGGGTATCTACCACTTCTTGTGCCATCGCTAAAATCTCCTGAGCCTGTGCAATCGTATCATCGGGGGACGCTCCTGATTTTGTGTCCAAAACGGCTTGAATTAATAAAGACATGTAACGAGCTCGATAAATATCTATCTTCAAACCATTTTCAATTTCTTGCAACCAAGGATCTTTCTGAGAACCAAAATTATCTTTAATTTCGATTAGTTGTAAAGAGTATAACTCTAAGTCAGAGCGTGTTGTATCCAGTGTGGACGAATCTGTTTCCAACATCTCGCCAAAAGAAAGACGCCGTGGTTGAGATAAAATATCCTGTGTATAGCCAAGCTCCATAATATTATCCACACCACAGGTATAGGCATCTAAATTTTTCTCAATCAACCATATCTTTTGAAGCTCAGCAATGTCATAAATGGTACGTGCAATATCATCTCCATTTTCATAATTACCAAAAAGATCTTCTAAAACAGTCAGATAAGAATCTGGAACTTTCCAATTCATTCGCAATGTAGTTACGTCATTTTGCCAATACCCCCATTCCCAACCTGAGGAAAATAATACGTGATCATCCAAAGAAGAAACGCCCTCTTCTTCTGCCCATTTTTTTATCTCAAACATATCAAGCCATCGAGAACGAATATATAGAGGTAGATACATTGGTACTGAATTATCAAAAGCAACCCAGTATGCCGATTCAGGAAAATAATTCACAGGAAGCTCATTTTTTAATCTCTCGAGCAAAAACTCACGATGTTCCGAGAAATCTGCATGATGATAAGCTCCATTTGCCGGCTCAAAAAGATTATAATACATCACGGTATGAACCCATGGGGTAATTTCCGGATTAGCGTAGGTTGCGAGGAAATAGTAGATCATCTCCTCCCCCTGATAGCTCACCTGAAGATCATCTCCAGCATGAAGCCTTGCTGTCATCTCAATTCCTGGAGCAACGCTCTGTACCGTATCATAAGCTGTATTCACCTCCTCGATGAACACTTCTGGTTCCTCCTCAAAAAACTCCCCAAAAGACATCTCAAGAGTATCAAAATCTGCATCATAGAGTAAATCTCCTAATCGCTCTGTGATCTGCTCGGAATGATCAAGAGACATACTATCAATCAAATCATATCCATTTTGTAAATTCCCAGACCCAAACAGCTGTACGCCAATACCTGCTTTCATTCCTCTCTCATGGATATAATCTAGAATTTGCTTATTGTGTTCTCTCCATGCGAGTAACTCATCCTCACGATCTGTAAGATTATCTAATCCAACCCACTCAATAAAATTTCCACGATTTTTAATCGTCCAATCTACGACTCGCTTTGCCTGCTCTAGGTTTTCCTCTGATGGCTCCCAAAAATCGTAATACCCTTCAATTGGATGAATCGTATGAAGATGAAGACCTCTACGACTCATATCTGGTGATTGCCATTTTCCAAGTATATCAAATTCTGGAGTATCCAATTCCTCAGGAATATAAGATTGATAGGGATGATAAAATCGATAGTTCATTCCTTCTAAAAAATCGGCTAGCCCATATTGTAGTCCCAGATGATCACCAGAAATAGACCAAGATTTCTTATCTCCTTCAATGACATAAGATTCTAGATTCTCATTGTTTTCGTTAAGCGTAACTACCCAACCCTTGTTTTTTTGCCTATCTTTTTCCGAATCCGAAGAATTATGGACTTTTATCCTAGAATCCCCTATTTTATCGACGAAATCGACTATTAGCTCTCTGTTATCTTCCGATACAAATATAGAAATTTCCTGTTTGGTACAGGCGATAAAAAACCAAATCATCTTACTCCTCCAAGTTCTCTTCTTAATCGAGATTTCTGGATTTTCCCCATCGCATTCCGCGGAAAATCTTTTCGAAAAATCACCTCTTTTGGACGCTTATAGGGTGCTAATTTCTGCTTGCAATAGGCTAAAATTTTCAGAGGATCTCCTTTTCCAATCAAAAGACCGATGACTCTTTCTCCCCATTCTTCATCAGGAATTCCAATTACTGCGGCTTCCTGAATTCCATCAATCTCTAATAAGATCGCCTCAATCTCTTTTGGATATACATTAAATCCTCCCGAAATAATAAGATCTTTTGCTCTCCCAACAATTGAATAGTAGCCCTCTGAATCTTGTTTAGCCAAATCTCCAGAAGCTAACCATCCCTGAGATATTGTTTGAGCAGTTTGCTCTGGACGTTTCCAATACCCTTTAATGACGGAAGATCCTTTAATTAATAGCTCTCCAACCTCATCGATACCAAGTTCTTCGCGCTCAGAATTTACAACTCGAAACTGTGTGTCTCCAACGGGAAAACCCACCGTTCCTGCTCTAGGTTCTCCATCCAAATGATAAGGATTTGAGAGAACGATACCAACCTCTGTCATTCCATACCTCTCTACAATTGTAACACCAAACTTCTTTCGCATCTGCTCATGAATACTCACTGGTAGAGGTGCTGATCCGGATGTCAAGAGCCGTAGTTTTGGTAATTTTGGAACATCTAAAACCTGAAGAAATCGATAATGAATCGTAGGCACTGCCATGCAAATGGTAATGTTTTCCGAGACCAATTGACGCACTGCTTCTTCTGCTTCAAAACGCTCCATCATTACTGTTTTTGCGCCTGCATATAATGCACCAAATTGTGCCACAATCAGACCATGAACATGAAATAACGGTAAAATATGAAGTAAAATATCAGAGGATTTCCAATGCCACGCTCGATGTAATCCCTCTAAACACGCCAATATATTTCCATGTGAAATCATTGCTCCTTTCGGTTTTCCCGTTGTTCCTGATGTGTATAAAAATAATGCTAAATCATCATATTTTGATTCTTCCGGAAGAGTGCTAACAACACAATCGTGAATCTCTGCACAATCAGAAGGAGAAAGGATCATCCCCTCCCAACCCATCGGATTAACCAATAGAATGGACAACCTCGGCTCAATATCATTAAGATAAAATAAAACTTCAGTTTCAGAATATTTCTCATTTATCGGTAAAACAGGACATCCAAGTAACATTGAGGCAAGAATTATACTAAGTAGCTCCTTTGATTTTTCCATCTGTAGGCAAATTCTGTCCCCTTTTCGAAGCCCTTTTTTCTTCAACCATGATACACTTCTCAACACTTCCTTTTGGAATTCTTGATACGTCTGATCGGGAAAGACTAGCTCATCCGGATTCCAACCTGAAATTAATCGATGAACGACAGACATATAAACTCCTTATACAATCTTTTATTTAGAGAACATAATCATGTCAAAGAACAAAGAGACATTGGAGCGAAAAGTAGAAGTAACAACTGAGACTTCTGCGGAAGCGAGCAAATATAAAAAGGTAATAGGATCAGCTCTAGAGAACGAAGACGAACAAAAGAAAGAAGAAGACGCTCCCAAAATAAATCGCCCAGTAAAAAAACAAGCGTACAAAAAACCCGTTCTCATTGAAACTATCTTTCAGGATCAGACCATTGAAACGATCCAACCACCTCCAGCTGGAGAAAAATACGTATATAACAATTGTAAGATTGAAACCGTAAAATGGAAAGATATTACAGTTGAAGGACTTCTTATACTCAGCCAATGCACCATCCAAACTTGGGAGTTGAATACAGTTATCTTTTCAAACGATTTCTGTGCATTTTATTGTAATTTTGACAAAAAATTTGAGCTGCGCGGTGTAACCTATCAACAATATAGCAAACATGAAAATTGCAATTTTAGAGGAAAATTTCTACTCCGAAAATCTGAATTTCAATGGGGACTACAGATTAATCGCTCTAATCTTCATGTTATCTCACGCATCGAAGATTGTAATTTTTGGGGACATACCAAATTTGATCACATACAAGTCCACGAACGATTTGAGGCGACTCGCTGTATATTTGGAAAATTTCCGAAGAAATTTGATTGGTTTAAGACTCTTTTTTCCAATGCTCATTTTCATTATATAACAATTTTTCAAGACTGCGAATTTCGCTTTCCCGTCAATTTTCGAAGGGCTCATTTTGAAGAAGAAGTGAAATTTATCTCCCCAAAATTCCACGACCGAATTACCTTTGAAAATGCTCGTTTCTACGATTTACTTTGGATAAAAAACCTACAACAAATCAACCAAAAAGCTTATGTGCATTTTGGAGGCATTCAGCTCGAAAAAGTAAAGATTGATCATGAACAATTGGCCTCTTTGCTTCTCTGCCTCCATCCAATCCAATATAATTTATATTTAAAATCGATTTGGGATGAGAAAAAAAATCACAAACAAAGAAATGATCCCGGTGCAGTTATAATCGCAAAAAACAACTATGAAAATGCTGAGAATGTTCGATTCGAAGAGGCTTCTCAAACTCTTGCAGAATTGAACAAAGCCTTTCACGACACTTTCGATGAAGCTGGTGAAGACTGGTCTTATGTGACCCAAAAACGTCTAGAGCGAAAGCATCTCCTATCACAAAAACTATTTTCGAGAGGGCTATGGAATTGGTTGCTTGATGTTTCCTGTCGATATGGAACCTCTCCATTGATTGTTGTTCGAACTGCTTTTATCTTCTTGACTCTGTTTACAACCTATTTTTGGCTCTCTCCAGATAAATTTACTCCAGCTGGAGATTTTCCAGCAGCGTATCTCCAAAATGGTAAAATTACTGCTATCCCACTAATGGAAGCCCTAATCTTTTCATTCCAGGTATTCACCTCCTCTGAGCTCGTTCCTCATATTGAACCCAAACCAAGTCTAAATCTTTTGATGATGCTAGAATCGGTAATTGGATATGTAATTATGATGCTCTTGGTGATTACACTTTCTAGAAAGGTAATCCGCTCTTAAAATCATTTATCTTTCGTCTTTTCACGCGCATGATTAAAATGTCGATGAAGAGCAAAACGAACTTGACGTAATTCCTCCAAACAGATTTCATGTCCAACTGGATAATCTTTCCAGCGACAAACAGGATGAGACGCCTTGGTCATATCAAAAGCATGCTCTCCTCTTCGAATGGGAACTACCATATCTCTTGAGCCATGGAAAAAATAAAATGGCGTATTTCGATTGGCAAAATTTCCTCTGCCGAAATGATCAGAGTTCAATAAATAACCAGACATCACAACAACTCCAAGGAGAGACATATCTAGATGATGGCCAACATGAAGAGCCATCGCTCCTCCCTGAGAAAAGCCCATAACAAATATATGTTGCGAGGGAATTCCTTTGGCTATCTCCGCTTCAATTAATTGCCGAATAAGAGTCTCTGATTCAATAACATGAGCAAAGGTCTCTCGTTTTGATGATTCCTCTAAAGTTGTAATATCATACCAAGCACGAACTGCATCTCCTGCATAAATTGTAATTGGACGAACTGGAGCATGAGGAAAAATCCATCGAACATCTAACAACTGCATATGTGGAGCAATCGGTGCTAAATCATGACCAGAAGCGCCCAAACCATGAAGACAAATCACTGTGCCAAAAACAGGCTGTTTGGGTTCAATGATGACAGCATCAAGCATAAAGGATCCTTTATTATAAAGCGTTATAATAACGTGTTGATCTCCTGTAACGCTTTTTTTGCTCCATCAGCAATGGAAATTGTTCCTCGCGGTCCATGTGCCTCCCGAGGATTAATTCTAATTAGGGTTGCTCCATCTTCTTGCAGTTGCTCTGAAAACATTCGAACTGAAGGTACAGCTGTTCCTGCCCCCATCTCAATTACAACTGTATCAAGCAAATTAATTGTATGTAACCATTCTCCAAACCGTTCTTCTTGTTCTATCGATCGTTCTGGCAGCCAGCTCCAATCTCCAAACATTAAAATATTAGGACGAAGAAGTTTTTCATTTTTCATGGGGAGAGGCTCTTCTGCTAAAACCTGTTCCTCATCAACCTCAATCTGGATATCATCAGCAGACCAAATTTTTCCGTCTCTCTGTACATTCACATATTGAACATGATGAATGGAGCCATGACATTCTATAATTTTGGAATCTGAAAAACCAGCTTTTTGAAATGCTCCATCCACATTTGAGGTAAAAATGAAATAATCCAGTCTATCTGTCCATTGTTTCAAAATTTTGAATCCATCATGCGGAATCGTTCGTCGATACAAATTTAAACGATGTCCATAAAATCCCCACGCTCTTCTGGGTTCCACTGTAAACCATCGTGGATTTGCCATTTCCATAAAGGGATATCCCTTTAAAGCTGGATATGCGTTCCAAAACCCATCATCTCCGCGAAAATCAGGTAAGCCAGAATCAACACCCATTCCAGCTCCCGCAGTAATTACAATATTTCTAGCTCTATTTATCGCCTTCGCAGCGCTTAAAACCTCATTCATTTTTGTTCTTCCTTTATATACAGAAGTGGCTCAAAACTGAGCCTAATTCGTTTTCCCAGCAAAATTTACGAGTTCGTTTGGAATATAACGAAGCAAACACATACACTTCGGACTCTCTACAAAATATGAAATTATTCGATGCTCTGAAATCAAAAAATTGTAACCAATAATATATTACGGATGACTTGGCTAGATTCCTGAAATATTAAAAGGAACCTCTAAATATGTTATTTTAGAAATTGTAGTATGCTAATATCTCATAAAAGACAGCATAAAATTCTCACGCGTCGTTATTATTCTTTACAGTGTAGGGATAATTTCCTTGTCAATGCGAACCAAGAAGTCAACTACAGACATCGCTCCAATATCTCCTTCATCTCGAGATCGAACAGAAACGGTATCATTCTCCATTTCATTCTTCCCGATCATTAGAAGATATGGAATTCGAGCATTTCTTCCTTCGCGAATTTTATATCCAATCTTATTAGAAGAATCATCCCAAGTTACTTGAACTCCAAGCATTTTTAAACGCTGGTAGACGACCTCAGCATGAGAATTCGATTTTTCTGATATGGTTAAAATTCGCACCTGCTCTGGAGCAAGCCACACAGGAAATTTTCCAGCATAATGCTCAATTAAAATCCCAATAAATCGTTCAAATGATCCTAAAATCGCACGATGAATAACAACAGGACGATGATCTGCATTATCTGAGCCAACATAGGTTAGATCAAAGCGAATCGGCAGCTGAAAATCTAACTGCACAGTAGCACACTGGAAGACACGACCGAGAGCATCGAACACCTCAAAATCAATCTTCGGCCCATAGAAGGCTCCATCCCCCTCATTTACCTCATATTTCTGACCTGAATTATCTAATGCATTCTGTAAGGCAAGTTCAGCTCTATCCCAAACCTCAACCTCACCTAAGAATTTTTCTGGACGGGTGGACAATTTAATTGCATATCCCATATCAAAAGCAGAATAAATGCGTTGAACAAGCTCTAACAGCTTAGAGATTTCTCCTTCAATCTGCTCTTCCATACAGAAGATATGACCGTCATCTTGGCAAAACTGGCGAACGCGAGTCAAACCTGACAGTGCTCCCGATAATTCATTTCGATGTAGAACACCTTGATCATGTATCCGTAAGGGTAATTCACGATAAGAACGCTTCTTCGAGCCAAATAAAAGCATATGAGAAGGACAATTCATCGGCTTGAGTCCAAAAGAACGACAAAATGAATCTCCTTCATCAGATTTTTCGCCATCCCCTTCTTGAATTCGGAACATATCATCAGAATAGTGCTCCCAATGGCCTGAAGTTTCCCATAATTTTTTATCAAAGATCAGCGGTGTCTTGACAGAAATATATCCTTCTCCAACCAGAAGATCTCGCATGCGTCTAGATAAGAGTTGATAGATATGCTCGCCTTTGGGCAGCCAAAAAGGAGCCCCTGGAGCGTACTCATGAAACATAAAAAGTTCCAACTCACGTCCCAGACGACGATGATCTCGCTTCTTTGCCTCTTCTATTCGGAACATGTATTGATCTAAAGCGTCTCTTGTAGACCAAACGGTTCCATAAATACGCTGTAATTGTTCTCGCTTTGCATCTCCACGCCAGTATGCACCAGATACCTTTAGCAATTTAAAATGCTTACACTGCTTTGTACGCATGACATGAGGACCTCGACAAAGATCTACAAACTCAGAACCATTCTTTGCTATATTTTTATAGATATGAACAGTCTCTGAACCTAGCGATTCTATTAGTTCAAGTTTAAATTTTTGACCAGTCTTCTCAAAAAAATCTAAAGCTTTTGGCGTATCCCACTCTTCGTGCTCGAATTTTTGATTTTCCTTAACAATGCGCTTCATTTCCTTTTCAATCACCACCAGAGAATCTTCATTCAATGTTGTATTGATATCAATATCATAATAAAATCCATCCTTTATAGGGGGACCAATTCCTAAACCGGCCTCAGGATACAACCGCATCACAGCTTGCGCCATAATATGGGCGGCCGAATGTCTAAGGCTATACAGTCGTTTGTCTTCTATAGAAGCAAATTCTTGCTGCTCTTTTTCTATTTCTTCCATAACGCCTCCTAGGAAAATCAAAATAAACAGTAACATAACAATACTTACTTGTCGATTTTTAGGATGGTATGGAGGAGTATGATTTTATATTTTAGGATAATATTATAAATCAAGTGTAATTATTCACCTTTAACTATCTTCGTTTCAAGTATAAAAAATGACGCTATTTCAATTCATTATCAGTGCCACAATTTTGTTTCTTGAAAAAATGTACAAATTTTCTTATTCTAAATCCAAAGATAAAATTCGGGAGATATATGAATCGAAGAGAATTGTTTCGAAAAGCAAGTATTGGCGCTGCTGGATTAGCATTAACTGGCTGTGGTGAAGCAGAGAAAGGCGGACCCGCCGTACACACTCAAAAAAAAGTTAGATGGCGTTTGGTCTCTTCTTTTCCTCGTTCTCTGGATACATTATTTGGCTCTGCAGAGGTTTTATCAGAGAGAGTTAAGGAAATGTCTGGTGGTAATTTTCAGATCACAGTATATCCTGCAGGTGAATTAGCTGGAGCATTAGAGGTACTGGATTCTGTCCAACAAGGCTCTGCTCATGTTGGTCATACTGCAAGCTATTATTATATCGGAAAAAATCCTGCTCTTGCCTTTGAATGCTGTGTTCCTTTTGGAATGACCTCTCGTCAACAAACGGCTTGGCTACACAAAGGTGGCGGTTTAGAATTAACACGAAAGCTTTTTGCAGATTTTAATATCCTCAATTTTCCCGCGGGAAATACCGGTGTTCAAATGGGTGGATGGTTCAAAAAGGAAATTGGCTCTCTGGCGGACATGCAAGGATTAAAAATGCGAATTCCCGGAATTGGAGGGAAAGTAATGGCAAATATGGGTGTTGCTGTTCAGACCTTAGCGGGAGGTGAGATCTATATGGCTCTAGAGCGTGGTGCTATTGATGCAACCGAGTGGGTTGGACCTTACGATGATGAAAAGCTCGGCTTCCATAAGATTGCTCGTTTTTACTACTATCCAGGATGGTGGGAACCAGGACCGTCTCTCTCCTTCTATGTAAATCAAGGAGAGTGGGCAAAATTATCTTCAGAATATAAAGCAATATTTACAGCTGCAGCGAAAGAAGCTGAGATCACTATGCAAGCTCAATATGATACTGAAAATCCAAAAGCGCTTCAAAGACTTTTGGAGGGAGGTATTCAAACACGACCATTTTCTGAAGATATTCTCAACAAGGCTCATGAAACAGCTCTTCAGTTATATGAAGAAACTGCAGCTGCAGACCCTGAATATAGAAAAATTTACACTGAATGGAAAAAAGCAAAATCAGCGTCCTTTCGCTGGTTTGGAGCTGCTGAGTCTTTGTATGCTCAATTTGCGTTTCCAAAAGGATAAATATCAGTCCGCACACCATTCATCTAAAACTTCCTGAGTATGTTCGCCTAAACGAGGAGCTCTTCTTTCCGACGCTCTTGGAATATTATCTATTCCAAATGGAATAGGAAGGGTTCGAACAACATCACCTCCATTTGGATGCTCATGCTCTACTGTTGTCGCCGAATTTAGTGCTTCTGGAATTGTTGCAACAATATCGGATGGAATACCTTGTTTTTCAAAGATATTTTTCCAATCAAACTTCGTTTTAGAGGCTAAAATTGGAATTATTATTTGATCTAATTCCTCTCTATAACGCACTCGCAAGGGATTAGTTTTAAATCGAGGGTCCTGTATAAGAAAATCTTGATCCAACGCGATTGCAAACTGTTCAAACAATTTATTATTGCCAACGCATATAGTCAAAAAACCATCAGAACATCGATATGGTTGGAAGGGGTGAATCGATGGATGTCCATTCCCCCTACGAGTAGGAGGAACATCAGCATTTAAGTATGCGGACGCATGGTAAGTTAGAAGCGACAGCATACCATCCATCATAGAAACATCTACAACACCCCCCTTCCCTGTACGCTCTCTACGATATAAAGCTGTTAAAATCCCTTGTGTTAAGTTCATTCCAGCTACTAAGTCTGCAATCGAAGCACCACATTTATATGGCTGGCCATCTACGGGACCAGTAATAGAGGGGATCCCCGACAGACCCTGCATCATCAAATCGTACCCAGGCTTATCACCACCACCTAAACCAAAACCCCTTAAAGAACAATATATTAGTCTAGGATGCTCTTGCAATAAATCATCCATTCCAAGTCCAAGACGCTCCATTACGCCCCCTCGAAAATTTTCGACCAAAACATCTGCTTTAAGAGCTAACGCTTTGGCTTTTTGTTTTCCTTCTTGGGTTTTTAAATCCAAAGCTACAGATCGTTTTCCCCTATTTATAGAAAGAAAATAAGTACTCATATTGTTTACAAATGGGGGTCCAAAGGTTCGAGTATCATCTCCTCTCTGTGGATGTTCAATCTTAACGACATCAGCACCCAAATCAGCTAAGTGCATCGTTCCATAGGGAGCTGAAA
>JACLAC010009056.1_pt1 | contig 12934 bp, 16 predicted proteins | sample 8027881 | NCBI WGS metagenome assembly JACLAC01 (sample SAMN15725517, study PRJNA655200) | protist metagenome | isolation source: fluorescence activated cell sorting (FACS) single amplified genomes of... | place: Spain: Blaines Bay Microbial Observatory, Mediterranean Sea | collected 2016-01-19 | reverse complement strand
GTTCCTGCTCAATATAAAATAAAAAATTATTAGTTATTATCACGTCATTCCTTCAAATTAAATTGTAGTACTTACCATCTCCTTTGTGAAAACGCACACCAACTGTTTCCTCTGATGGTGGCAAACCTGTACCCTCACCATTGTTACTTGAATCAAATTCATTTACACCAGCAATTAGACTCGACTTAAAAAAGAAAAATTTAATTAATTAGCAAACTATCAGAAGAAAAAGAACGACCTTTTTGAAGCATTTTCATTTTAAATCTACTTACTTGTGGGGTTCTTGATATTCTTGGTTTTGACATAAAATTGACACCGTCTTCAACACCACTTTTCAGTAATTGTTGATTTCTTAAACTTTCTGCGTGCGTTAAACTGTTTCCCATAGTTTCCTCTTCGGTAATTTGCTGTTGCTTTGCAGTACCATCACCATCACTGTTCTGTTGTTTCTGCGCCAACATTTGCTGTTTTCTTCGTTGATTTTCAATCATTTGTTGCTGTTGCATTTGTTGTCTCATCGTTATTGTATCGTCATTCGCTGCTGTCAATTGATACATGCTGCTTAATAAATCGTCACCCTGTAATTCATTCTCTGTTGGTGGATCTAAAGTTTCCGCCTCTTCATCATCTTCTAACAAATCATCATCTTCATCTTCATCTGGATCATCTTGATCATCCTCTTCTTCTCCATCACTGACTTCCTCTGGTGTGTCTTCTTTTTCAAGTTGTTCCAAGATATATTCAACTTGTGTACGAAACTTGTAAAAATAATAAAACAATAAGAGTAAGAAAAAACGAAAAACCTGCAAAACAAAGATCACTGAAGAACGCTTACCTCTTCGTCACTATCTTTCATTAATTGTTTCATCATCTCATCCATTCCCATTTGTAACGCTCTTTCACGTAATAATGGTCTACTTAACACAGAATACAATGTACCGTTAACATATGATCTCACTTGATGATTTTCATTTTCTAATAAATTATTCATAACATCTAAAATATTAACTTTAGGATCTTCACACTTAATTTTCCCCAATGTACGTACCTTGATAGCAGAGACAGAGAGAGGAATATATAAGGTTATCGAAAAAAAAATGGTGATTACGTAAAAGTTAATGAGTGAACCATTAACAACTTACAGATAGATTCATTAATAGCGCTGTTGCGTATTCAACAGTATATTCCGATAATTCAATATCTGGCCGATTACCTTCAAAGGATAATAATAAAAAAAAATGTCAAAAACACCGATGTATACACTAACGACCAGTGGTTGATTTGTATCACTTACTATCAGTATGTTCTCTTAATATCGTTGCGATCCATTGTATCAAATCTTCTTCAATCATTGTTGTTTGTGCTTGCCTTCTTAAACTAAATTTTTGCAATGCACCAAGTGCATTTTGTCTTGCAAACGAATCGTTTTGTTCAAATCTCAACACGCCCACTAACATTTGAATCAAATCGGTATGCTGCAGTAAATATGATCTCCCCTCACTATGAAAATAAAAAAATAGAAAGTCAGCTAAAAGAAACCGCAGAAATATATAAGATGAATGCATACCTATCGCTAGCAAGTAAATTAACAAATCTACATGCATATTCCAATACGATTGGGTTTGTTTTCATTGTTAGCAGTCTCATTAGTAAATCAGGTGCACCACTAATACGATTGGCTGTTGCGGTGCAACCTAAGATATCTTTCTGAACATACAGTTGTAACAATTTTTTTCGAACCATACGTGGTCTCGTTCTGTAATAATAAAGGGAGATTTATGAAATGAAAGAGAGAGAATTAGCTTTCAAAAAAGAACGACTTATCACCAATATCAATACGGAACATACCTGGATAACTTCCATCGAATTGCTTGTAATAATCTCGCGCACTTTCTCGAAGACATTGTATCTTCTGTTGCGTTGTGTTCAACAATCAGATCAGCTAATTTCGCTAAATCGTCTCTTATGGCACTGTAATCAAATATGACATTACCGTCTTCTTTACTACTTGCGCCGCTGTCTTTACTACCAGCATTAATATTAGTGTTATTCGTATTACTATTCATAATTCTTGCGTCTGATAATGATTGACTTGTACCTTTTATGAGAGGTACACAAGGGAGCAAAAAAAAAAAAAAAGTGTTATTATTAAACATATTGAAAAAAATAGAATACAATTTCGAAAGGGAAACCTACTTGTTAACCCTTTTTGTGACAGTACTTCACTAAACATATCAAGCCTTGATTTCGCAAACGTGACAAATTCTGGTCGTACAGGTTGATTTGTATTACCATCATCGTTTTGTAGCGATCTTTCCAATTCGCGTAACATCTCAACACTGACACTGTATATGTTACGTGCAAAATCTTTTAATTTTTCTTCTCTTGACATAAATGTTGCTTGAAGTTGCTTTTTCATTTTCCTTACTTCCTCTGTTGATGAATTTGGCAGTAACAAGCCGCCGTTACCAACTAATGTACTACTACTACCATTAGTAGCAGTAGCAGTATTACTACCACCATTACTACCACTAGTACCGCTATTCAATTTACTAACATCAAATATACTATAAAGCTCTGGTAACGTAACACTTTGTAACACAACGTCTAAGAATCTTTCCAATCGCACACGTATGTCCAATGGCCATTGTGGCTTAAACACACCTTTAAAGGAAGGATGTTCGGTTGGGTTGGGTACATAAGGTAAAGCGTAGTATTGTAAAAATTCTGGACTGTTGGATAAAATTTTGCCGCGACTTTCTAAATATTTGCGAAAAGCTAACATAGCAGAGGCAGCCGCACCAGCAGCAGATCTTGCATTGTTTCCACTTTTTTGCGCCATTTTACGTAGAAACGATGGACGAAATGGTAATGTTGCAAAATGTAATTGAACATAAAATTCTAACTTTTGACAAGTTTTGTCCTTATTTCTTAAGTTCACGGGAACGTTTTTATCCCAACTTGAAAAGAAGCGATTGGATAAACCATCTTCAAAACAGGCAAGCATATCTCTCTTAACACGAAAACGTATGTTATCGTTGCTACTACCAGATGATGACGACGAATTTAATATTTCGTTGGTTTGCTTTAACTTTTGCTGTGATTCTATTTCAAAACATTCTACTGTATTTTTCATGCCGTGATATGTTAAAAATTCTAAAACTGCATGCTTTATTCGCATATCTTCAGATTTGGTACGTTGAGTCGCAGATGGTGCCATTGGATTAGACATTCTTAAAACCAATGGCTTGTATTGCTTGTGCTCTTCACCACCTACTCCTGCGAACTACACTTACTGTTGGCTCCACTTTTTGATCTAGTGGATGTTTCAACTGCTAAAATATTTTTTGAAAATGGATGAATGGGAGAGTGTCAAAGTCCCTCAACTGCGAATATAGATATCCCGACACTAACCAAATGTTCAAAATCAAAAAATCTTAAAATCTCAATTCGAGAAGGACACTAACCCCTAACCCAGGTAACCCAGGACCCCAGCCTAATCATCTACGAGGTAGTGTAAAGTGTAAAGTGTAAAGCTAAACTAAAACCGTACAGTAAAAAGGATTTAGATGATTTTTAAAATGTGTGTTGTGAGAAGAAATTCTGGCGAAATTCAGAAAATAGAGGGTTCCAAAATTTCAGAAATTGTGGACGCGGAACGGAATGAGTGAAAAATGAAAAACTTCAAAAAAATTTTTTAACTTGACACTTGCTTGTATTATATTAAGGGAGATTATAAAGATATAATATTCTAATTCTTCATTCTTCCTTCATTCTCCCTTCATTCTTCCTTCACTCTCCCTTCATTCTTCCATCATTCCCTCGTCACCATTATCAGACACTCCTACTATTACCAATAATATTTATTTATCGGTGAGCTTACAGAATACGTGGCAATTGTCATATAATTTTTCAAATTGAGTTACCATGATACCATCGTTTCTATATGAATCGTCAAATGTGTATTTTTCACATCCAATTGGGACAGAACGTTTTTCGTTGGTTGGTTTCGCCATTCTACGATTATTAATACCAATTGTTCTGGTTGATTTTGTACTGTGTTTAATATTATATTCTCATTTTTCAACATTAAATACAACAACTGATCCGAAAAGAACTAACAGAAAAAAAAATCCTTGGTATTCTTTTTCGTTATTAACTAGTGATTATCCAGGTAGGTGGTTTTTCCTTCATGCAATTTGGAACTTTGGTATTACAATTGCGTGTATACCTGATATCATTGAAAGTTTAAATCAACCAAGCCATGCATGCTCACCAAAGAAAATGTATAATTTAATGCCAACCCTAATGTCCATGTCATTACATCTATATCACTGTTGTGCACCCTGGTTTTGGCACAAATTGACAAAGGAAGATTTTTTCCATCATATTGTCTTTGCTATTGGTGGTCTTGGTTCTGTTAGCGTTCTGTGGTCGTGGGGACCAGGTGCAAACTTCTCGTTCTTTTTTTTAACTGGTTTTCCGGGTGGTTTAGATTATTTTATGCTAGGATTAGTCAAATTAAGATTAATGAATAGAATGAAAGAAAAAGAATGGAATAGTTTTATTAATGCATGGATCAGAGGACCTGGTTGTACAGCTGCTGCTGCTTTCACGTAAGAAATTGTTTTTATTTGCTGTTTTTGTTTCAACAGCGACATCTAACTTTGTGTTCGCGTTTTGCTCTGTTTTGTTTTTTTAAATCTTTCTCCCCGTTTTACTTTTTATGCAATCTTTGCCACACTTGGTAACAGATATTCAGCGTGGAGAGATGGTCCAGAAAGGATGGGTGCACCAACTGTTGCTGTGTTGGTAAACGCTGGTTTGACATACTATAATGGAAATTATTACAGTCAACGTGTTATAGCAAACGAGGCAAGATGTAGAACATTAGAAATTTAAAAAAAAAAAAACAATTTGCAAGGTGGAGATAGTATTGCTTGTGTGAATAAACAAGATGACGATAGTACGTTTACTACCGATATTACGTCAAGTAAATTAAAGAGTAAAACTAACTGAAGCCCGAGGTTAGTAGAGAATAAATATGATTAAAAGCATTCTTTTTTTACTTTACTCTTTGCACCTCTTACACTCGAGCGTACATTATCCTGGAACCTAGGAACTACCGTGCTGGTAGGAAATATGTGTGTTCAATTATTTAATTATTTTCATGACTAAAAGATAACTGAGAAATGGAACCAATAACAGAATTGCATACTTCACATGTTGGATCTCTCTTCGTTACACGGCTATTGATACACTTGTCTCTCAACACTCGTTTTAATTACTTGATGATGATACAAATCTACAGTGATGCAACTTACTTTGACCTTCCGGATTTTCTGGTGTATACGATACAAAAGATTGATCGGGTGAAGTTAATAATAGTTCAAACATATTTGTAGCTTCATTCTCTTTCTTGGAGGAGGAAGAGGAAGAAGAGGAGGAAGAAGAGGAGGAAGAAGAGGAGGAAGAGGAGGAAGTCGGCGTTGTGTCTACAATTCGTTTAATATAAATAGTTTGATGTTGGTAAAGGCTTCCACTGACCGTTTCATCAAACACTGCACTATCTTGTAGAACATCACTGTTCGGGTCATGCCATCTTTGCAATCGGCGTTGAGATGTTCCAGATGGTTGCATGGTAAGTGTATTTAAACAATCCAAGGAAGTCCCTACTGCTTCTGGTAAGTATGCTAAACAATCGCTACGATACTCAAACTTCATTAAAATGACTTTTGCTCCAGAATTACTAAAGGGGCTGAATTCCGAATCAGAGGAGACAACAAATCGATTGATTATTACTGCAGATGTACCACTTAGTACAACAACATCTCCGTCACTTTCTTGTGATACTGTGAATTCGATGGAAACCTCCTCCGTTGTGCCAAACGCGTTTGTCTGCGTGTCAGATTTGTATCGATAGGTCACTGGCATGGTATCTCAATGAAATAATGAAAGAATGGGGGTAGAATGTCACAAGGAATGTCAAACGTATAACACTCTTTTTAAGAGCATTATCAAGTCTATATCTAGAAAGAATAATCTTATTGTTCCCATTAAAAAACATCAAGAAAAACGAAAAGTTGTTGAAGAGCATTGATGTATTTGACCTAATTTAAATGAAAATTGACAGTACGAAAAACAAACTAAAATCATTAAATCATTATATTCCTGCACTTTGAACTTCTATTTTCTTTGCAGCTATGTACCATCACCAGCCTATGCTAATGCGTGTACTTCTTGTGATTTGTCAAAATCATGATCAATCATTGAGAAAATATTTATTTTTCTTGTTAGTAATACTAATACTATAAGCTACTGGTATAAGGATTATATGCTGTTTCCCTTTTTCGCTTTTTCTCAAGGTGTTTTTATATTTTCAATTATCATTATTATTTATACTAATATTTAAAATATTAATATTGTTTTCATGTTTTCATGTTCTAGTTCTAGTTCGCAATTGAGCTTCCCATTGAGTCGAACACTAATATTATATTATATATTATTATGTTTTGTATTAACAACTATATACTATATAGAAGTAACTTTTTATTATTTTTTGTGTATAAAATGGAAAAGGGCTACTGTAGGAAAGAATTTCATCTTGTTTGTTGTTGAGTTAAATAAGTAGGGCTAATATTGACTTGATGTTTTTTTCTTTCCTCGTTTTTTTCTTCATATTACTCGTAGCTTATATGTATATATATATATATATATATAGAGAGAGAGAGAGAGAGAGAGAGAGAGAGTCACCCCCCCCTCACCAATCCCCCATCATATTTTAATTTGATTATTGTAACATAATGCGGCCGTTCATCGTCAGTTGTTTTCTTCTCCAGGGGATCTCGGCAACAAATATGCGGATACCGACACGCGATCATATGTTTGCTGTCCTGGAAAAAGTTGACAATGTTTTAGGCAAGGAACTAGATGTACTCATGAAGAACTCTGATTCGTCAACCGATTTCTGTCACACCCATGATCCAGACATTTGTTTGAAAGGTAGCGACAATGATGTGAACCATCGTTTCACAAGTCGTATAACAGAGGGAAAGGATTTTGAAGATTCGCCACCAAAGGTAGGTGATACAGTCTATTTTACTAATGTTCCAGGTGGTTCAAGCTACCCGACATCGCAAGAAGCTGCCGACGCTCTCAATGGTGTTGTGATTTCAAGTGGTGTGATTGCTGCAGTTGATGGAACCAAATTAACAATTACCTGGAAGGATGGTGCAGCACCAGCAGGTGCACCTGAAGGTGGGATTGAAACAACAACACCAGGCCTTCTTCGAGGAACATTTGGCGAGATTGGATATTTAGGCGCTGCTCATTATTCTGGAGAATATGTTGTTGTGCCTGCTCACGATCTACGAAAAAAGGAATCTAAACTGATTGAAGATGGATTTGCATTGTACCAATCAACACAAAGACATTCAGCTAAATTGGTTGAATTAATGAATGTTCTCGGTGAAGAAACGATGCCAGTCTTGACAGATGAAGAACAAGCAGCGAAATCGCTGAAACAAAGAATTGCTTACTTGAGTATGTTTGTATTTTTTTTTTTCAATTGATATGCATGGTATTAGTATGTGTACAGTATCTGCGCTGTTTGTGCTGTGATCTTAAAACTTTTTTGAAACTCTCTCTTTCTCTCTTTCTCATTGTACAACTCTTATTCTACAGATAAACGCAACGAACAAATGAAACAGCAAGGGGCATCTAGTGGTGGATCGAAGTGGAGAGGATTTCAAAAGAATCCAGATTGGCAGAAAGTAATAAAAGATATTTTTATGGAAGTTGCGGGTGAGGAGTTTTGTGACAGTGGATTTGAAATTGGTAGAAACTCTCCTCGTTGTCGTGGTCCTCCTAACAAATGTAACCTCCAGCAATATAGTGCTGGTGTGCATACAGATATCGGCGACGTCAAAAATTGGCGCGATTCGTTTGGAAGTCACTGGTGAGTCTTCTATTGGTGTCTTTTTTCTTGTTTGAATGTACAAACTTTCTTTAACATTTCCCACAAAAACCTTTTTTGAAAAACATTGTAGGTATTTTACACCCCCCCCCACATGCTAACGGCAATGCATGTACAGATTGTGATGACAGCCCAAGCTTGGAATGCATTGAGAAATGCTGGAGTGAGCATAAACTACAAGATTACATGAAAAACTATCGTCATTTTAATATGTGGATGCCATTTGAAAAGTACGAGAACATGCCTTTGGCGGTATCTATGTGGCAATTTGGAAGAAAGAATTCTAATGTCGCATGTATGACTGGTGTATGTGAAGCTGATCAAGATGAAGCACATAAAGCTATATGGTATAGTCCTAAAACGATGCAACTAGGAGAAGTGTTTATCTTTGATGGCCACAATTTAATTATTCATGAGGCACTTACAACAGGTGGATCAACACCTGAAAGTCGTGCAGAAAGATTTAGTCTTGAACTTCGCATACGCTGCAAATGTAGAGTACAAGGTTGTGGATTGCCGCCATTTGAACAACAATGGCCATATAAAGCACCTACATCGTTTGATGCAACAAAAGATGTCGCACCAACACGTGATGCTCCTGATAGGAGTGAAGTTAACAAAGCCGAAGAGGACATTTTAAGTAACAACGATCTTTCAACTGATACCAAGCTGGAGGAAGTTGGATTTCTCACTGGTGAAAACGATGGAAACGACTAAAAATCAAAAAAAAAAAAAAAATCCAATAATGAAAATGTTAAGCATATCTTCACCGGGCATACTACCTGGTACCTTTGTATGACAATAACAACATAATAAACAAAATTAAAAAATTACACTATATTAGTAATAACAAAATGAAAAAAGAATAATAGTGATCAGTTTTTCCTCCTTTTCCTCCTTTTCCTCCTTTTCATTCATTCATTCATTCATTCACCGGGGGAATATTTATAATAGTTCCTAGTTCCTATATTAAATTATCCCGAGTCTTCGAGACGAGTGTCAAGCACGACTTTTGGCGAGTGTCAAACAACAGTTTCCCCCCAAAAGTAAAATAAAATAAAAGTCAACGACTAGAAGAAGGTAGCTACAACACTAACAAGTTGGTGATAGACGTTTGAGCTCCAGAATTATTAGGACCGGAGCACCATGAGCCGACAACCGACTGCTCGCTCAACTGCTGGCACAGCGCGATCTAGAATGAGTACCACTAGATCAAAAAGATCAAAAGGCCCAGAAATTGAACTACCACCACCACCACCACCTGCAATTGAAAAATTTGCAAATTGGGCATCAATGGTAGCAAAGAAGGTTGAAAGAACAGTACTAATAATCAAACCAGATGTTGTCGAAGAGCATGAAGATGATATTATTCAACTAGCAGAAGATTTTTGTGAAATGAGAAATTATGAAATCGTAGAATGTTCAAGAATTCAATTAGTAAAAGAGAAAGCTATGGGTTATTGTCTTGCTACACAAGAGGCAAGAGCTGTTGAAGATGAAAGGCTAGCGAAAGAAGAAGAAGAGAGAATAAGAATAGAGGAAGAGAACCGAAGAATCGAAATGGAAGTAGCAACAAAGGCAAGGAGAGAAGCAAGACAAGCAAGAAGAGATGCCGGTGAATCGGACGTTGAAGAAGATACTGTATATGGTGGCAATACAAATCGTTCTCATTTAACAACTGGCAGAACTGGTAGGACGGGCAAAGCGACTGGTAGAACCGGTGGGAAAAAAACAAATCGCACGGGCGGTACGACTGGTAGAAGTGGTGTTGCTACTGGTAGAAGTGGTGGTAGAACAGGACGAACAACGGGTAGAAGTGGCGGCAAAACAGCCCGGCAACGTGCGGAAGCGTTAGCAGAAACACAAAGACTATTAGAGGAGGAGAACGAGAGAAAATTAATCATTCGGGAAAAAATATCATCATTTTTATGCGGCGGTGAAATCGTGGTGATGATCATTGAAGGTAAAGACTGTGTAAACGGTATTTTAGAGTTAGTAGGCGATGATGATGTTGACTATTGGCCGGATTTCCCTGATTCGTTGCGCTCAAAATATGGTACAGATTCATTAAGAAATGCCGTCGAATCTTCCATAATTCCAATTGCTGGACACCGTGAAGCAGAGTATGTTAAACATTTTATTTGACATTTTTGGTGTTAATTTTTTTATTCTGATTGTTTTTTTTCTTTCTTTTGTTATTGTAGATATTTTAAAGAATTATTGGAAGAAAGAGCGATGATGGATGCATTGTTGAAAAGTGGTAAATCTAAACCAGCCAAAAAAAGTCATTGGGTTAGCATGTCCAACTTATTAAATTTTTGTTTTCCAAAGACAGATCGCCACCCTCTATCAACTGGTAAGAATTCAAATATATATATTTTATGTGTATAAAATAATACAACCTTGACATCGTACTAACTTTTATTTCATTTTCCTAGGTCGGTTGTCCGTATTTGGTAATTATGGTCCATTAGCGGAAGATGGTACGCTACGTGGTGGTAGACAAGGATCAAGAATTGTAAGTCACATGGAATTAGAAGCAATGATTCAAGAAATGCAAAGGTAAGGCGGGAAGAGAGAAGAAAATATTTTCATTTAACTTTGTAGCTTTAAACTCAATTACTTTATTACTATTTTTTTTTTCCCAACTCCATGTATTCTAACTTTTACAAAGAGAGGATATATTACAAGTATACATCGGTAAACAAAAATTGCAGAGAGAGGAGCAAGAAGAAATTTTAAAACAAGCCGACGAAGAATTAAAAAATATGAAGCCATTAACACCAGAGGACATCATAGCAATGTTTCGAAATTGCCCAATCAACGAGAAAGGTGAATACAGTTTTCATGATATGCAAATAATTATTATAAATGAAAGAATCAGAAGATTAAGACAAATGTGCATGATGCCATGTGATCGTGGAGCTGAAAAAATTATGAAAATATTAAAAAGAGGTAAGAAACTTCTTTTCTTAACCTCAAGCTTCGTATTCCTATTTATTGCTGTAAAATAAAAAACTGATTTTGTTTGTTTGTTTGTTTGTTATTCTTTTCTCTTTTGTTTTTTCAGCGATGAGATTGGCTGATAAAGCTGGTGGTAATGGTAACAACGGATTCATTAAAAAAAAATGGAAAGCAAGACCACCAAAACCATTACCAAAAATATCAGATCAAGACACATACCGTGTCAATGCTATTTTATTAAATAAAAATACCTTTCGCATAACCGAAGTGAATAATGGCAATGGCAACGAGTTGACAACAAACGTGAAACTGTTATTATCAAATCGTGATAAAAATCAAGATACATCGAGTGCTAGAAATTGGGACTCAACATGTTGTTTAAGAAATACCAATAAAGGTACAAGAGTCGACACACAGAGAGATGTATACATGGGCGTTGTTACTGGACCAGGGAGAAAAAGAAAATAAGATCATCTAAGGCACCAAAGGCTGCCAAGTTTAATGTTGAGATTAAGCACCAGCTGGATGCTTTTAACATGAAAAGATTCCACCATTTATTATGCATTTATTATGCGTTCTTGTTTACTAGCATGTTTAGTGTAAGATTAAAGCTTTTCAAAAGACCTTTGATGCTCTGACAAAATGTTTTGAATCTCTTGATCAAATATACTATGCATATTCATTCTCTCCTCTTCTTTATGATAAAACGAAGCATCAACGCCGTTTCGCAATAGTTCGCAGATTTCTAATAATGAAAATTGACACTCGTTCATGAAATGTTCTATTTCAGTGGTTGGATTAGCTTCTCTATCTGCACCACCAGAAATTAATAAATTATCTGAATTGATGCATAATTTCACGCCAGCATCATACATTTGTCTTACTGGATGTTGTTCATATGTTTCAATCCATTCTTTGCCCGCACCTGGTTTCACGTTACTAGTTAAACATATTTCAACAGGAACCTTCTTTTCAATGCATCTTTTCATAACATCTATGTCTTTACTCATGCACCAACCATGACCAATACGATTCACGTTTAAATCAAGACATAGATCAATATTGTTACAGGTGTTTGGCCATTCACCTGCATGTACCTAAAAAGAAACGTATGAAGTTTGAATGTGTCAATGAAAGTAAAACAAAATGCGGGGAGCCTTGTAATTTGAACTTACAGTAACTGGTATTTGATTCGTTTTACATAACTTTATTGATTCTTGATGAATATGTAGAGGGTAAGATCCTTCATCACCGGCAATATCAAATCCGCAAACTTTACCGTTTGTTTGATTATTTGTTTCAATGGTTAGCTGTGCCATTTCAAGAGAATGCTGTGCATCGTTTGAACGTAGTGCACAGATAATAACGCCACCAGTATCAGGAACACCTTCCACGACTGCTTCTACTGCTTCTTTTGGCGTCAGACCTTCTAACGTGTGCAAAGTTGGACAAAATCGTAATTCGACTCTTTTGACATTATGATCTCTTTCAATATTTTTACATATAAGAGAGGCAGCATCTTTCAACTCCTCTTTTGTTTGAAGGAATTGATTACACCAATCAAAGACACCCCAATTTTTACCAGCCATTTGTGTGTGTTCTGGATCAATTTTTCTTGCTTTTGTTTTTAAATCATGTATGTAGTTTCTTAATTCTTGTGAAGTAGTCGCTGGTAATAAAACATTTCTTTCCACTGCTCTTTTTAATATGAATTCAAAAGGAAGAGATCCATCTAAATGTAGATGAAGTTCAGTCTTTGGCAATCTTGACAATAACTGTTTTGTGATGAGTGACATACTTTAATTTAGATTCTTAGGATTAGGCAACACTCACAATAAGTCTAAGCCTCCTTAATCGGAGTTCATTTGACTCCGGCACGGGCAATATGGAATCTCAATGTTAATGTATAACATGTAACATGTTATACTATCATAATACAAATATATTATAAGATCATAAACTTCAATAAACAAAATTTAAATTTAAATTTTTATC
>JACLAC010003082.1_pt1 | contig 12934 bp, 9 predicted proteins | sample 8027881 | NCBI WGS metagenome assembly JACLAC01 (sample SAMN15725517, study PRJNA655200) | protist metagenome | isolation source: fluorescence activated cell sorting (FACS) single amplified genomes of... | place: Spain: Blaines Bay Microbial Observatory, Mediterranean Sea | collected 2016-01-19 | reverse complement strand
CAAATTGAATGAAAGGAACAAAATTATGCCCTACGTTAATATTAAGGTCACCGATGAGAACGTTACCCGAGAACAAAAACAAGCGCTTATTAAAGGCACCACCCAATTGTTGGTCGATGTGTTAGATAAAGATCCTGCTACTACTTTTGTGGTCATCGATGAGGTGAATATCGACAACTGGGGGATTGGGTTTGATCAGGTGAGTCAGCTTCGGGAATGATCGATCAAGGTCACATTAGCGGCACTGGTTTTGACGGTGGGGGTTTAAGGGGCTACACAAAACATAGCCCCTAATAAAGTGCGCCTACTTTTTATTTAGGCCCACTCACGCTTTCTCCCTCCCCCCAGAAAGAAGACCAAACGCTGCCATCGTACAAGAAGAAAGCCGCCTCGTCGTGTAATACCGTACGGGTGTATTGATAGCTCGGCCAGGGCTTCTGCTCGGTAGGGGTAGCCACCACGGCCTGCCCCGCACTGTTCAGTTGTGCGGTATCGGTGCTCAAGCCATTCACCTCATACATATGAAAGGCGGTGTTTTCCCATTGGTAGTCTTGCCCATACTGGCTAATGCTATAGGTAAAACGCAACTGGTCATCGCCGCTTTGCAAAAAACTAATAGCGCGCGAGTCATACGTCGCTTCGGCTTCGCTGCCTTGCATACCGACCACAATGTTACTTATTTCACTGGGGGCGCTAATGTCACTCACGTCGTACAGGCTGGTTTTAATGCCCATCGCTCGGCCTTGTTCATCGGCTTCGCGACCAATGCCCAGCAAGACGCTGTCTGATACCGGGTGCAGGTAGTTAGAAAAGCCTGGCACTTCCAATTCACCAGCAATGTTCGGGTTTCGGTTATCACTCAGGTCGATCACGTATAAGGGGTCGGTGCGTCTGAATGTGACAATGTAACCGCGATTTCCTAAAAAACGTACCGCGTAAATGTCTTCGCGGGGTTTGCCAATGGGGCTGGGGTTGTTTTCGTTGGGCAGTGTGACCACGGGGGTTAACACGTTTTGCTCACCGTCGTCTTCTAGTACACTAAGAATATGCTCGGGGTCGCCGTTGCGTCGGTTGTGTACTGTCGTGACGACGCGTAAAAAGTCGCCGTCTTCATCCATACGAAAGGAGGGGGAAGACCAGCCAAGGTTACCCGGCACGGTGCCTGTAGCGCGGTACTGTACGTCGCTTCCATCTAGGGTGAACTTATGCAAAACGCTCACGCTGTCAAAAGTCTCCCAGGGTTGATACGCTGTAGCGCTAATGTAAAAGTTTTCGGTAGAGCTGTACACCGCCGCCACATCGGCATTTAAGCAGGTCGCGCTAGTGATCGCTTTGGCCGCTAGGTCGACGGCCAGCACGGTGACTAAGCCTTGGTAGCCGTTGTCGGTGTCGCGCTCCTCGGGAATCCAACAGTCTTCGGCCTGCAAAAGCGCTTGCTCGTCGCCACCGTTGATGCTCACCTGTGGCAGTAAATCCTGCAAAGTGGCGTTGGCGATCAGGGCTTCGTTATTTTCTAGCTGCTCTTCCGTGGAGGCATAAGGGAGGGTACCTAGCACGTTGGCCGAGTGTCGGGTCACCAGATACATCATGTTGCCGATTTTACGACTGGCGATAACGCTGCCGTCAATTTCCAAGGTCCAGTCTTTGGTAGGGCTGGTCGGTGTGCTAACGTCGTACAAGACTACTTCGACTTTTTCCTCGGGGTATTGTGGCACGTAGTCATTCAGGGGCGAGGGTGTGGCGGCGGGTTCGATGGCTATGCTGTCTACCGGAATCGGGACGGCATCAAAGTAGGTCACGGTGCTATTGAGCGTTGCGACGGCCTGGGTGCTGTTATCTGGCGCGCTCACCAGGTAAAGCTCCGAGCTTGATCGCCAGGCATCGGTTTCCAGGTCTATTTCGCCCACTTCTGTGGCTTCTGGTTGGCTTGGGTCGGTGGCCAGAATACGGATTTTCACCGTGTTATCCAAGGCTTGCTCTGCGCCATTGTCCAAGAACACGTAGGACTCGCCCGGTTGAGAGACCATAAAGATATGTTGGCCGTCGTATTTGGCGTAATCGGCTTCGTCTACGCCTGCGACCTGCACATTGGTCTCGGAGAATCCTGCGTTGGTCGATGCGCCGCTGCTGTCTCCTGCAGCGGCTTCCGTGGCGGCAACGGCGGGGGCCGAGGTAGCACTGCCGTTAGCGGTATCGACCCGCGGCGCCGGTGTGCCAAGTGGTTGGGGGGTTGCATCATTGAACACGACATCACCTTCTTCTAAAACGACGTCGTCGTAGTAAAAGTAAGGCGCTGTCCATAGTCGTACACCGTTTTTCAGGTACGTGGTCAGTTCGGCTTCGCTGGCTTGCTTAAGGCCGGAAGGCTCGACCCCTGGGGCGCTGAGTTTGCTGTAGTCGACACCGCCAATTATGCTTTGGCTCACCAATGTAGTGATGGGGTTTGGCTGAGCGCTGGGTTCCGGTACTAGCCGGTCGGTAAGGTCGGTCGATGGGTTGTTGTCGCCGCCACACGCTATGAGTGTGGCGCTGATGGATAGGAGTAATAGTGATCGTCGCATGTGAGTATCCCCAAGGTGAGTGGCATCATTAAGGGAAATCTTATACGGATGCTTTCGTGATATCTGTGTGATTTTTGGGGTTAAATGTTAAAAAGTGTAACCCTCTACACCCGTTTGGTACTTGATACTCAAGTTTCGGAGTTCAAAAGCATGTATAAGAGTACACGGTTATATTTTTAAGGGCTTCAACTTGTTGATTTAAGGGCCGGGGATTTAAAAGGACTCGCTTACGGAGCAGGATGTAGGTTGGGATATCGTATCACTGCGATGCCTTATTTAACGGTATCGTTTATTGGATATTATATTGCACTTAAACACCTCTTCGGAGTGAATCCCAACATGACCATATAAACCCACGGGACTCAAACCTCAACGAAGAACCGGGAACTATCGGGTTCACCCTCAATAATAGCCATACCAAGTGCATGTAGTCCTTCGTTGATGTTGGAGTTCCGTGTGCGAATATGGTCATGTTGGGATTCGCTTTGAAGAGGTATCCAAATGCCACATGACCCGATGTTGCATACCGTTCAATGAAGCTTCGCAGTGATACGATATCCCAACCTACATTCTGCTCCGTAAGCTAGTCCTTATTATTCATCGCTCTTAAATTTACGAAGTTTGTATTTGTATACACTATTTTGAACTCCGAAACTTGAGTTATAATATTAACAATATTTTGGTACTGAATAAGTAACTAATTTTTATTCTCGTTGCAGGAAAACCTTTCAACATTGTTTAATAATCGTATATAGGAAGACGTTAAGTACTATAAGTAAAGATTTGACCCCCTAGCCTCTTTTACGGCGCTAATTGTGCTTAGCTTTACCGCTCTTGATTTTCCATCTGCCGTTGTCCTCCAGCTGACTTACTGGCCAACTAACTCCGCCGCCTACGATATCACAACTATGGTTAGATGAAGACTGAAATGTGACTGTAGTTGTTCCTCTTCGAATTTCGATTGTCTTACTACTCCCTCTACATTTAAGATCCACGTAGTACTTCGCATCACTTTCGACTCGTATCGATCCAGCTGATGCGATGGGAACGGTGAAGCATAGGACTGCAAAAACGGTTAGACTCATGCCGAGTTTCTTCATTAGCGTATCTCCTTTATTTTAATTTGTGACCGTTGCTCAATTTAGACAATCACCAACACCGCGCAAAATCATCACCGAATCCGATGACTCATCTGTGATGGGCCGGTTGATATTGCCAAAGAAAAGAATAGGAAACCCAAGCCCCCATGTAAAAACTATACTCTATTTTACAAAAGCGCGTCAAGAAACAAGAGTAAAGGACAGACACGCCTTTGTCAGAAGAGGCAACCATTCGTCTGTTTGACACGTTTAATTTCTTGTTAATCATCTCGCAGGCATAACACCGACCCATATTCGGGTTATTTAACCATCAAGGTGTCCGGTTTTGAGCGCCTGCCCTTTTCTTGGTAACTTTCCTATAACGTGATTCAATGTGACGATACAAATCCGCCGTCCACTGCGGTGCGCCATCGGGAACTTGCAATGGCGTTAAACTGGGGTTCGAGGGCGAGAGGATAACTTGAGTGTTACCTTTTCCAACCTCGTGTACCAGAGTAAATAGAGATTCAATCGCGGTATCTCCCATGGCAAGGCAACCAATGGAGACTTTTCTTCCATGAATGAATATATTGGTGCCGGGGCTCTGCCTGCCTTCTGCTTTGGCATGTTTTAAATCAAAGTCATTGGGGTAGTTAAGCTTCATAGAAAGGTGATATGAACTGTTAGGGTTGAACCCTATTATTTTGTAGATGCCTTCTGGTACTTGTCGATCCCCTTCCACTAATTTTGGACCCGGCTTGCCGCTTGCGGCTAATATAGGGTATGTGATGATTTTCTTGTACGTTTTATCTTCATTCGCCCCCCACACTTCTAACAGATTTGAATCTTTATATGCGATTAGTGCAAGATGCTGTGGCGGGTATGAAACGCCTTTCTTGGCAAAAAGCGGTGACAAGGTATTTTTTGTCTTATCGCGATGTTGAACAATAACCTCTTCGACGGTTTTCTTTCCCAGAACCTTTATGGCTATCGGATACCATAACGATCTTCCGTATTGATAGAAAAGGAAAATCACTAAGATAATGAGAGGATATACGATGACTCTTTTTTTCATTAAACCAAACTCGAACGGACAAAAAAGGGGGAAAACTAAGAACAGATGAACATCAACAGATTAAATAAAAGCCAATATACGCCCAAGCCCATGCAGAGTCAATATCCACTCCTAATTCAGGCGACCCTACCGCAGACACACTTGTTCACCATACCATTAGACGCCTAAAACCCAAATAAAAAACGTCCGTATAGAATCTAAAGGATATCAGTTAAGTGACGAAGAAATCATAATCGCGGTGTGCTCCCTTCATTACCCTATTAGTGGAGTTACGAGTATCCTAGCTATCACCTCCCAAATGGCAAGAAATGAGTACACTCATGACACAAAAATGATTATATTTTGATCTTTACCTATACATTCGAGTCGATGCTTTTTAGTATTGGCACCTCTACCCTCCTTTGTCCTTCCATGAGGACAATGATATTAGCAGAGTGACGAGCTTTCCTCCCAGCGGAACCCAACATATAAGTTAAGCCCCGATAAAAAGGATCATTTTCTCTACCCTTTCACCCCGAATAGTAGATTTATTCAATAAATTCAATCACTTAAGTGAATTCTACTTCTATCTATCTATATAAGTACAGTGGCGAGTACTTAAATAAGCCCCTGCGGCATTAGTTTTGGATTCATCTATCATAGCGATTTTTTAAGTCCAGCAGAGCAATACCATGGCTTAAGTATATGGTTAGAGTTCCGAGTATTTATCCCGATGCCGGAAACAGGATATAGCTAAGCTCCGACAAATTAGCTTGTATTCTTTCCCATTTGCTACTTTATGGTGAGACTTTTGGTCAATACTGATACTTTTCAACCAAAATATGGCCTTCAAACTATATAAGGAGAGTTCCGAATACTCTTAACACTCAGGGGGCTACTCGCAGGTACTCATCCCAGCGGATGTGAGACGCGAACATTTTCCGATTTGAGCTAGAATTTATATAAGTTATTGTTTTTATTGAATTTATTTAAATAACTTATCTCAAAGCCCCAGCTAAATCCCCTCTGAAGCATATAAGCACAGTGGCGAGCATCTTGAACCTGAACGATTAAAGACTGTGCAAAGTTCACCGTATCATCAGGCTTATATATAAGTAGAGTGCCGACTATCTCGAAAAACACTGTGCCTAGCCTCTCCAGCAGCCCTCACTATATAAGCACAGTGCCGAGATAAACCTCATCCATGAAGATAATGTTGTTTTTTACGCCGACAAAGCCTTTATTTATGATGACCTATTGGTTTATTTAATTTTTAAAAAAGTTCAACATGCACAAAACGCCTCATTTTGGCACTCAGCCTATATAAGTGGAGTCTCGAGGAAAAAACCTTTATCCACAAAAATACCTCTGTGAATAACAAAAAGTGGCGATATCTCTTTGTTTTTTATCCTATTTCATGAGTAAAACTCCAAATAGGGTTAATTTATATTCAATATTTTACCCACATACGATAGGAGTACTGTTACGAGAATTATAGGGGTTTTGTTACCCCCCATATAAGTTCTGTTCCGATAAAGCCAATGACTATAGGGGTTTAGATCCGACTACAAGAATTATCCACACTGTGAATGAGCAAAAATCCAACACTTTTAGTTTTTTGCATTTTCTTTTATATTGGTTTTGTTCCGAGGTTTTAACCTTATACACAAACACTTGTTTATAAGGTGTTGATTTCATTAACTATTATAGGGGGTTTGCACCGAGCTTTATCTAAGTTAAGCTCCCTAAAAGATGTAAGTTCTGTACCGAATATTATATGTGTGCTAGCACGGCGAACATATAAGTACAGTGACGAGCATCAGCTCTGAGAGATGATATAAGTCTATGATTCTATTAGAATTTACTATAAATACAGTATATCTCCCTTTCTTTTCCTTATTCTTCCTGTTTACTCCATTCTACTCCTTTTAAATACATTCCATTATTATCCTATTGTAATTTAAATGCATTTAATCTAAATTACTCGGAACAAAAACTTGTTAAGTCACAAATACATCGCTATGATACAGTTAACAAATTTATGAGCTTCAGATAACAATGACTACTGAACGAAAATTAAGCAGAGAGGCCCCACCTCAAAAAGAAGGGCACACACTTACCCCCTGCCTTCAACGGTCATTGTTTGAAATTGCTGACGACCCCAAAGCCCCCAGCCCCTATACACAGACGATTGATATCTGGGATAAGTTGCCTAGGTTTAACCCCGTTTCCAGTGATTGCCGTTATCATGTAGACCTCCCTACAGAGAAACAAATCTATCAATCCGAATTCAAAGAGAAAGAGCTTCACCTAAAAATTGAGGTGGTGGCCGCCAACATTCCTACTCCCAAACGCTTGATTAAAAAGATTCGTGAGCAGTTAGCAAAAGAGCGAAAGTGCAGCCCCGAAAACATACCCGACAAAGATGTGCCCGTCCGAGTTCATGTGTTTCCAGGTGTCCGAGAAGATAAAGTCGAAGGTGCATTACTTTATGAGCTTACTAGGGGTAGCGGTACTTATGAGACGAACAAAACCCATGTGGAGTTCTCTTTATACCGGATACAAAAGGTTTTAAAAGAAGCCGGTGTTAACTTTAACCTTACCGATATTAAAGAAGCGTTAGATGTATTAAGGGGCTCGCAATTAAGTATTACTAATTGCTCAGAGAGCAAAGATCAACGTAATATCGTCGACAATGTAGAATCTAACTTTCTTGCCGATAAAGAAACGACTAACCGCAAAGAATATTTAGAGAAGGTTAAAAACGGGGAAAACGCCTATTGCTCTGCGACCTTTCATAAGTTTGTCAATCGGGCGCTTTCCTCCGGCGCTTTCCGTTTGGTTAACCATAACCGAAGAATGCAGCTAAATAATTTTCTTGCACGCTCACTAAATAAAATTTTAGAGCAAAACTTCCGTAATGCCGGTAAAGGGCAAACGCATAAAATCTCGATGATCAGCTTTATATCGAATGCTGGCATACCATTGAAAGAGGTCATCAGCGATATGACTAAAATGATGGTAGCGGCGCTTAAGGAGCTTAAATCGAAGGATGCTATCTCCGATTACGAAAAAGAGACCATCACCGACCTTAACGATCGACGTAAGACGGTAGATGTGATCTTTACGATTTACCCCTCTCAGCAGTTTATCGAGGACATGATTAAATCCCATATTCGTAAGATTAGCGATAATGAGCTGATTGCTATTGAGCATACGAATAACTCAGCGGCTAATGATTATATTTCGGCCTAATATTCCCTCCCTTTTTTTGGATAGCTAGCTATCTTTACGCAAAGTAGATAGCTATCTTTGCTAAAGTCACTATCTATATTCTTCACGGCAAATAAGCCAGTGATTAAAATCACCGTCTAAATTGCTTTGCCCCTACAGGGCAATAGGTTCTTTTTTCCCGCAGTTTATCTTAATATCGTTTTATACGCTGTCCCTCTATTTGGAAGCATTTGACGACGCAGGGGATCTTTACGATTAGCTCTGTAAGAGCTATGTAACTTAAACGGTGATTTTAATCACTGGCTTATTAGTGGGTATAGAATATAGCTAGCTATCTAATTTAGAAAAAGATAGCTAGCTATCAATAATGTTTAATCCAACAGTTGACTAAATTCGGCTCGAAACTGTTCGATATCTGGGCAAGTATGGACGTCCAATTCTCTTAAGTAGGCACCTAAGCCCCTTTCAAGCAATTCTTGACGCTTACAGCCCATGCCCTTGGCTAGGCCTTCGATAAAATCTCCCATACCGATGCGCGTTTTAAAGTTCATTTGCACCTGGTAAGGGGACTTTGGTCTACGAGCTTTTGGGGCTTCTCGGCTTGGGAAGCCTGCCTTAATAGACGCTTCTTCGATCGCTTTGTGGTTGGTTTCTTTCTTTCCTTGAACGGTTCCGACCACATTGCCGGCTAAGCTACTGAAGTCGAAATCATCATCGTCGTCATCAATCGAGGCTAAGCCTGCTCTTTCTTTCTCGTTAGACACTACGCAACCTCCGCCGAGACTGCTTCTTTGAGTGACTTGCCTATGTCGACCACAAACTTTTTACAGTTGCTAATGGCTTTATCCTTCCCGGCAACATGAGCCGGTAGGTCGTACAAGGTGCCGCCGTAAGAAAGGATCGACTTATAAGCCACTCGATCGACCAAAGCCGTGGATAAACGCGGAATCCCTTGCGATTCGAACTGTTCTATGATCGCTTTAAACTCGCGGGTGACGATGGCTGCCGGTGAGCGCGTCATGAAAATGGAGTAGGGGATCTTACGTTTAAGCGCCCGCTCTTGTGAGCGGATCATCTTGATAGTTTTGATCGCCTCCGATGCGTCTGGGTGCGAACCTTGGCAAGGGATGAGTACGAAGTCGGCTTCACTGATTGCAAAACCTACTGTCATACTGGCAGTACCCTCTAAGTCGACGATTACATAAGCACTTCTTTCTTGAGCGGTTTGTATCGCATCGATCATGTTCTCTTGGGTCACGTTCTCCATCACGTGTAGGTTCTCGGGGCAACCTTCCTTTTTAGCCCACGCCGCAGAATGTTGGTTAGGGTCTGCGTCGATTAAGGTTACCGAGAAACCCTGCTTCTGCCCTAAATGGGCTAGTTCACTAGTGACTAAAACGGAACCGGTTGTTTTACCAGCACCGCCTTTTGATGAAGCCAATACGAATGTAGGCATGTGCCCTCCCCCTTTTGATTAAAAAATAGATAGCTAGCTATATGATATTTCATTGTTATGATAGCTAGCTATCTTAACATAGCAAGTGTGTGGGTCAATTTAAATAGCTAGCTATCTTTAGTTTTTTGAGGTTTATTTTTGATATTGAGTTTTTGATAGCTAGCTATCTTATTTTTGAGTGATGGTGGTTTACTTTGAATCTGATTTAGATAGCTAGCTATCTATCTATCTGCCTTTGTTGGTCGTACCCCCTCTCGGTCTCCCCCTCAAAGGGGGAGAAGACAACCCCCCTCTGCCTGATAGTGGATTTCTATTAATGTAAGTTCACATTGTTGGCTGATCGGAGGTATAAACGTCAGACAAAGAGAGTCCACGATATCGAGTATTGACGAGCAGACGAAGCTAGGTTGTCTTCTCCCCCTTTTAAGGGGGAGACCGAGAGGGGGTCGCGCAGCCGAAAGAGGGTAATACGGCACGAGGAGTGGCACAATTGAAAATAGAACATACTACTAGTCCAATACTGCTCAAGAAAAACCAGATAGCTAGCTATCAATAGTTTGTTTACTCAATGATATATCTAAGGAATTTGCACGACCCTATCTCTACAAACTAACATCATCGATGTTGGCGATGTTTAGAATAAGATAGCTAGCTATCATTGCATGATGAGATGAATGTTGTCATATTCCTAAAGCGAAGATTTTGTAGTTGATAGCTAGCTATCTAATTATTCTAATTCAATAACGATAAACTAATCCCCTAGATCGTAATATGATCAAACCCTATATTTGAGAATAGAGTGAATAGTTTGGATAGCTAGCTATCTTTACTAGGGGTTCGACCTGTTATTTGCTCTTAGATATCCGAAGAATTAGATAGCTATCTAATTTAGAGAACCTTCTCTTGTGTCCATTTTCAGATATCCGATGTGACAGATAGCTAGCTATCTATACTTGAAACTTTGGCCTTGCTTTCACTTTTAGATAGCCAACATAGAAGATAGCTAGCTATCTTCTATGCCATCGCAGAGAAAACCCTTACAGTGATTAAAATCACTGTCGACATTGAGTTATCTAGTAGCCGAAGGATATTCAGCACGGTAGGGGCAATTAACTCATGGAAACGCCGTTATTTTAGATAGCTAGCTATCGTTTTTCTAGCTTTTCCCCTTTGTTTCCTTTACCATGGCCTCGCCGAACAGAAGCTAGCATAAAAGCCACAGAGGACGGGACATTCATAGGAAGAGCCATCGTCCTGGTTCGTGTAGGGCTGGCGTAATTCAGATCTCGATCTACATCCTTTTCCCGTAAGGGCTTGCCACGTATCGATGGCAATAGAATACTTTAGTCACATGACTAAATAACCCCACAAAATTAACCTCTGTTAGAGTAAAGTTCGATAACAAATGCCACTTTTAGTCATGTGACTAATCTCTGGTGTAGCCTCCCTGCATCACCCTGTCTCGAGCAAGGCCAATTTATCCGTTTTACCCGCCCATGCTTCATATTCTGGGTGGGGGTCTTTCGCCTCGCTAATCTCAGGCCAAGCTGCCGCCAGCTCCGCATTCAATTCTATAAACTGAATCTGATCCGCCGGCACATCCTCTTCCTCGTAAATCGCATCTTCCGGGCATTCTGCCGGACACAAATCGCAATCCACACAAGCCTCCGGGTCGATGGCTAAAAAGTTCGGGCCTTCTCTAAAAGCATCGGTGGGGCACACTTCCACACAGGTTGTGTGCTTGCAGTTGATGCAGCTCTCAGTAACAACGTAGGTCATTATTTGTTCTTCCGTATTCCATTCATGTGATGCCACGAAGGTTACAGATATCTGAAATATAGGTAAAATGGGTAAATATGGTTTACATAATTGGATTTTCCAATAATAAACCCGAAAACCGCCAGCACAAACGCTGTCATATTCTTTGCAAATTTACGGCAAATTTGTTGCACATTGTCCTTTTACACTATCCCCAAACAACGGCTCCCATCGACTAATGGAATAGGAAGGTGTTGTTTTGTCACAATGTATACTAGCGAGAAGACAATTATGATCAGGAAAAATAGACAGAAAGGCTTTAGCCTCATTGAAATTATGGTGGTGCTTGTCATCATGGGTTTGTTGGCCTCCATCGTAGGGCCAACTGTGGTAGAGGCGTTAACCACGGGTAAAATACAGCGAGTACAAGCCGATTTTGCCAACATCGAAACGGCGTTGAAGTTATACAAATTGGACAACTCCGTGTACCCCAGCAGCGAACAAGGCATTGAGGCCTTGGTGACGCAAACCGATGTATCACCCGTACCGCGCCAATGGCGAAAAGAGGGGTATCTGCCAGAGTTGCCGCAAGACCCATGGGGTAATGAATACATTTATATAAGCCCAGGTGAAAGCCATGCTTACGATATTGTCACTTTAGGTGCCGATGGGGCTCGTGGGGGAATCGACGAAGGGGAGGATATTTCTAACTGGATACAACTGTAGGCACAAAAAAGGGGCACTGGCCATAACGCCGGTGCCCCTTTGCTCTTAGAGCTTAGAACCTAGAACCTAGAACCTAACTAAGCACCTTAGTCCATATTGTATTCCCAGCTAAAGTTAGAGCTTGGCCCCATCCAATACACGTTGGTGCTTGGGTCGTAAGTGACCGCTTCGATACTGTTTTGCGAAGGACGGAACTGGTAGTAACGTGTGACACCGTTATTGTCGCATTGGTAGTCGGACATAATCTCGTGAATATCGTCCCCTTGATTGTTCTGGTAAACATTGTGCCACTCTTGCTCACAAGAATGCCCAGAGACGATCAAAAAGGCATTGGGGTTTTCTTGCGCTAACCCGACATAGTCCCCAAACAAAACATCGTGGGTAGAGATAATGGCCCGCTTATGGGAGTATTTTTTCAACATGCGATCGGCCCAATCGTACTCGGCTTGGTCCATGCCGTAACCGATCGAGACCACCATAAACTCCATGCCGGAAGCTTCGAAAAAGTTCAGGTTATTCTCGTAGCGGCCCTCGGGGAAGCTCTCGACAAACCAAGGTTTGTTTTCGAAAGCCGATACGGGGTACTCTTCGTTAAACTTGTTCCAACTGTCGTTGCCTAGCGGCAAGTCGGTATCGTGGTTACCGGCGGCGATAGACCAGGGGATGTTAGAGTTTTCGATATCGGCCCAACCTTGTTTAAACATGTCCCACTCGTGTTGCAAATCCACGTGGTCGACCGCGTCCCCTAAGTGTGCCACGAACTTAATGTTCAGGTTGTCTTTTTGCTCGGCAATCCATTTGGTTTGCGATAAGAACTGGCCAAAGTTGGAACCCCGGAACGAGAAGTTCAGTACCATGTATTGGGTATCGGGCACTACCATGAAGACAAAGTCTTCTTTATTGGTGTTAGTGGGGGTTGTGCCAACTACTTGTGTGGGGTTGTCGCCACCAACGCTCGCCCAGCCTTGGTCGATTTCTTTGTTGGTAATACCGCAACCGCCGTCGGCGCCGTTGGTTCTATTACGGGGAACATGAATCGCGTTAACCGAGCCAATGCCATTGGCAG
>JACLAC010018141.1_pt1 | contig 12935 bp, 8 predicted proteins | sample 8027881 | NCBI WGS metagenome assembly JACLAC01 (sample SAMN15725517, study PRJNA655200) | protist metagenome | isolation source: fluorescence activated cell sorting (FACS) single amplified genomes of... | place: Spain: Blaines Bay Microbial Observatory, Mediterranean Sea | collected 2016-01-19 | reverse complement strand
AAAATATATTTGATCGAAAATCTTGGATAGCTGGACCAAGCCGCTCCTCAGCATTTCCGTAGGCGGGAGCGACATCATAATAGTTAATGCCCTGATCGAAGGCATATCTAGATATTTTGTTGGCTTCTGATTGTTCAGTATTGGTGACCAAAATACCACCAAAACCGATGATGGAAATCATTTCTTCAGTTTGACCAAAAGGACGTTTTTGCATTATTAGCTCCAATTTGTGTTTAGCAATCTCACCAATTCATTTTAACACGCCAAAGCTAGACAAAGCGAAGGTAACAAGATAAAATCTACCGATTCATAAATGACTAAACTAAAACTAACAAGTGTTTTAGTGCCATAGAAACATCCTGTATAATTACCAATGAAAATTCTCAAACTTTATCTTAAGAATCTGAATAGTTTCCGCCAAGAAGTCATCCTAGACTTCACTGTAGGACCACTAAGTAACTCAAACTTGACTGTTGTAACAGGTCAAACAGGGGCAGGAAAAACAACCCTATTAGATGCTATATGTGTAGCTTTATATGCAAAAACACCTCGTTTAGACGGTAATGGGGACCAACACCCTAATAACATGCTATCTCAAGGGAAAAAGGAAGGAATAGCAGAGCTAACTTTTTCATCTAATGGGCGTCGTTATTTAGCGGAATGGAGAACAAAGCGTTCAGCGAGTGGTAATTTCACACCTTCTGGAAAATTGATTGATCTTGATTCCAGTAAGATAATGAGCGAACGCTTGCAGGCAAAACGTCACTCCGATAAGGATTCTGATCCATCCGTAGCAGATGTAGTAACCGACATTTTAGGCCTTGACTTTTCTGCTTTTTGTCGTTCAGTCATGCTAGCCCAAGGGGATTTTTCTGCTTTCTTGAAGTCCAAAATGGAACAAAGAAGAGCTATTCTGGAAGCTACGACAGGAACAACTATTTATGATCAACTCAAGCATGAATTAAACAAGATAGTTACCGAAAACAAAAAGAAATTCAATGAAATGGAGGCTAGGCTAAGTGCCTCTCCTGAAGTAACGGAAGAAGAGATCCAACAGACCAAGCAAAACTTAAACAATAAGGAAGTACAACAGAACGAGCTACAAAATAAACGGAATCAAATCCAATCTGAGATCGCTGAGGCTACTCAACGTCAAGAAATACATAAGAGATTGATCAAAACCTCTCAGGAACTCGAAATACTAGGTCAGCAGCAAGAACAAATGGATCAGCTGAAAAATGAGCTAGAACTCGCTAATCGGGCTTTACAGATACAATTGGAAATGAATAACTTCGAAGTATCAGGTAAAGAACTAGAAAAAGCCAAATTGGCTGAGTATGATGCTAAGCAAAATCAGAAATCTGTTTTACCTAATTGGCAGCTAGCTAGTAGTCAATTTTCCCAAGCCGACCTGGATTATCGACAGGTTTTTTCTAATAGCCAAAAATCGCGCAAACAATTTCAACTAGCTCGCGAAGAAGAAACTTTAGCCAAATCCGCTTTCAATTTGGCCAAAGAGTACACCGATCGAGCAAATGGAGTAAAAGAAAAAATTCTTCAACAAAAAACAGAGATTGAAGAAAAACAAAAGCAGATCGCTCACTTAAATAAAGAAAAAGATACAATAGGATCAAAAACCAGAAAGTTGAATTACCCAAAGGGTTTAGAATCTCTAGAACTGGAACTTCGGACAGTCCAAAAGCTACTGATCCAAGGACAAGAAAAATTAGACCGTTTGCTCGAAACAAGACGTCATAACGACAAGCAGTTAACACAGATTGAGCTACAGCGAAAAAATCGAAAACAAACACAGAAACAGCTGATAGACCATGAGCAGAACGAATCTGAAATACGACAAAAATTGCAAAATGCACAACAAAGAACAAAAGAACTTAAAACCCAAGAATCTGATTGGCAGAATGAAAAAAAACTAACGCAGTTAGCGCAAACAATTGCTAATCAAATACTTACATTGAAAGCGCAAATCAATCAACAGGCAGCTAAAAATCAGATTTGGGTCGACGAATTGAATAGTCAGCAATTGAAACTCGAAAGTATCAGCCAAAGACAGCGAAAAATCGGACAAGAACGGGAGAATTTTGCGCAGAAATTGCGGAAACTAGAAGCTAGAAGTACAGATCACCATCGACAAATCCAACTAAATAAATTTCGCCAGGAGTTAGAACTTAACAAGCCTTGCCCAGTTTGCGGAAGTTCAGAACACTCTGATCAGTCAAAAGTTGATCAGATACCGATAGACCCGACAGAGATTGAAAAAATAACTAATCAACTGAAGAAATTTGAAAAGCTGGTGAATGATAGCCAATTGAATTTTGAGCTCATTCATCAGGAAAGAGTAAAGATTGATCTCAATTGTCAGAATTTGAAGTCGCAGATAGAGCAAGGACAGACTGGCACGAATCAATTGGAGAATGATCAAAACATTTTAGCTCAGCAGTGGACGCAACTATACCCTCAAGAAAAAATGCCAATGGCTAACGAAATCCTAAATTGGCTCGAAGCACGTCGGACTAACGCTGAACAGAACTTAGATCTGCTCAGTCAAGCTGAGCTTGATCAACAAAAAGCCAGTAATGATGTCGAGCAGTGGGTACTCAAGCAAGATCAGATACTACACTTGAATCAGACGATCAAACAACAACTGAAAGAAACTGAAACCGAGCAAAAAACAATACAGGATACGATCAACCGTCTCGAAAGCGAAATTGAATTTCTGAAAAAACAAATTATGGATTTGATGAGTCTAACTGATAAAAACACATATTCAATTGATGATTTATCTAATTGGCATCTTAAACAACTGGAATTAGTAACATTTACACGTAAACAAGAAGAAGAACTTCAGAAATTAAATCATCAAGTTGGGCAATTAGAATTCCAACTTACAAAAATACCGGTTAAGGACTTGGAAATAGAATACCGGCAACTTGAAGATAGTTGTCAGCAAAAGATAGCCGAGGGCAGAGATCTGATTGCGGCTGCAAAATCCAAAACCGATGGTTTATCAGCAAATGAAGCCGAAGAAAAAATGAATCAACAGCTAGATGATTGGTTTATTAAGCGGGAACAGGCAGAGTCTAGCTTACAAGAGGCCGAGCAGAAAAGACAAATCGCAGAGGATCGAGTGAAGTCTTGCCAGCAAAAAACGCTAGAAATTGAGGAACAGCATGATAAAGAAAAATTGTTCTATCAGGCTAAATTAAAACAACATGATTTTTCTGACATTGACGCTCACCGAAAATCGATACGAGATGTTAAATGGATTAGCGAACAGACTACACGATGGCGAGACTATAACACTCGCCTAGTGAATTATCAAAAACAGCAGATCGTCGACCAACAAACATTGACAGATTCTCCTTTTGATCCTAATCAACTAGAAGATCTTTCCGAGAAAGAAAATCAGATGATAGCGCAATTATCGTTAATTCAACAACAGATTGGAGCCAACAAACAGAAATTAAATCAATTGGAAATAGAATTTACTCGGCGAACCCAACAACTACAGAAATCAAAATCGATCAAAGAAGAAAAAAGGCGTTGGGAAAAGCTACAATCTGTTATACCAGACAATACGCTACGTGATTTTGCTTTAGAACAAATGTTTGACATGCTGACGCGATTAGCCAATCAACAGTTAATGAGTCTAACTAACCGATATGAACTACGTGTACATAGCATGAAGGAGATGAAGGTGGTCGATCGATGGAATGCTAACCAAGAAAGACCAGTTGAGACTTTATCTGGTGGTGAAAGTTTCCTAACCAGTTTATCATTAGCATTAGCGTTATCCGAAATGAGTCGGGGGCGCTCACAAATAGAGTCGCTTTTTCTGGATGAAGGTTTTGGAACATTGGATTCTGAGACACTCGACGTAGCCATTTCGGCTTTAGAAAATCTCCGTTTTTCTGGCAAGCACGTCTTAGTTATCAGCCATGTACGAGAGTTGACAAGGCGTATCCCACAACAAATCCGAGTCGATAAGATGAATAATGGTAGTTCTCAAGTCCGTATAAAAGGATAGCAGATGCGTGTTAGCTTGATTGTTGCTACTACTGTTGATGGCAAAATTACCACTACGGATGATGCCAGTTCTCAGTTTGCCAGTGAGAAGGATTTAGAACATTTGCTAGCTGTGAGAAGCCAGCAAGATGCGATCTTAGCTGGGGCTAAAACAATTCTTAATGATGACCCAACCTTTACTTCTCGTCTTATCTATCAAAAACAAAGGCGGAAGAACGGTTTTTCTCCCAACCCAATCAAGTGCGTGGTCAGTGGAAGGGGTAGTATCTTACCATCTGCGAAGATGTTTCATCATAACAATTCACCGGCTATTGTATTCACTACTCAGCAGATAACCGCTGATCGATATCAAGCTTTATCAAAAATTGCAGATGTTTTTGTGGTAGGAACGGAAAAAGTCGATTTTTGCAAGATCATACAAATTTTAGCTGATAATTATCAAGTCAAAAGCTTACTGATCGAAGGTGGTGGCGAAACTAACGCTTCGGTATTTCAAGCTGGTATTGTTAATGAAGTTTATCTAACTGTTTGCCCTAAAGTTGCAGGTGGTCGTGATGTACCAACAGCGGTTGAAGGAAACGGATTTGTATTATCTGACTTAGTCGATCTAGAACTTATAAGTCACCGAATAGTTGATAGCGAAGTTTTTCTTCATTATCAGGTTCGGTAATTGATCATGTTGAACCGTTTCAAAGAATTCGCTCTTCCATTGGCTATTCTATCTTTTCTGATATTAAACTTAAATTTGGAAGCAGAAGGCATGAATAAAAAGATTTTCGCCCATTATATGCCTTGGTATTCGTCAAAATCTGTTAGTGGAGATTGGGGATGGCATTGGACAATGAACAAATTTAACCCAGAACACATCAAGAAAAACGGCCAAAGAGAAATTGCATCCCATCAATACCCACTGATTGGCCCATATGATTCTAACGACCCAGATGCCCTAGTCTGTCAAGTTTTATTGATGAAGTTAGCTGGTATTAATGGGGTGATTATCGACTGGTATGGTATCAAACCGTTCAGAGATTATTCTACCATTCACCGAAATACGAAGCATTTGATTAAATATATTAAACGAGCAGGTCTTGAGTTTGCCATTTGCTATGAAGATCAGACAGTTCGACACATGGTAGAAAATCGATTTCTTCCGTTTACAGAGGTGGAAGCACATGGCCAGCAAGTCATGCAATGGGTAGACAAAAATTGGTTGAACGATTCCGCTTATCTAGAGTTAGACGGGCGACCGGTTGTCCTCGTCTTCGGACCACAATATTTCAATCGATCTCATTGGTCTCGGATAACTACTGGATTGATGAGTGATCCTCAACTGTTCGGTTTACCGCACGTTTGGCAACAGTCAGGTATGAACGGGAAATTTGGTTGGCCACCAGTAGCAGGTGGTCAGATTATTCCACCTTCCATCTGGCGAAAATATCTTGATAATCTGCAAAAAAGTGATTCAACCTTGTTCATTTCGGTCGCTTTTCCAGCTTTTCATGATATTTACCAGACAGCTGGCGTACATGATAGTTATGGATTTATTGATAACCGTGGTGGACAGACATTCATTGAAACATTTGACTTAGCATGGCAGTCTAATTCTACTATTATTCAGGTTGCTACATGGAATGATTATGGTGAGGGGACAGCTATTGAACCTACGACTGATTCAGGTTACTTCTATCTGGAAATCATTCAAAGGTACACTGATAAGAAATCAATTTTTGATTCGGTCAACCTGAGATTACCCATTTCGCTTTATCAACTAAGAAAAGAGAGCACAATATCAAGCAAATATTCTGCCGTCTTGGATCATGCTACTACCCTATTGTTTGATGGTCAATGCAAACTAGCGCGTCAAATGATAACACCACTTGTTGAGCTTCTTGACAAAGCAACTCCTCCTGACTAGAATGCAGTAGTTACCTTGATTGTTTTGAAAGTTTACTGACCATGAAAGCAATTATTCAATATCAGACTGAAAACTCGACTATCTTGAGGATGGCTGAAGTAGCTTCACCCACTCCGTCACCTACCCAACTACTAGTTGATGTCAAAGCTACAGCTCTCAATCGGGCTGATATTCTCCAACGAAATGGCGCTTATCCACCTCCGCCCGGGGAGTCAAGTATTCTTGGGCTAGAGTTAGCCGGTGTGGTTCGTCAAATTGGAGATAAAGTTGAAGGGTTTTCGGTAGGCGATCGTATTTTTGGTCTAGTTTCTGGCGGTGCCTATGCAGAGCAAACTGTGATTGACCATCGGCTAGCCATGCATATTCCAGAACATTGGAGTTTTGAAGATGCAGCCGCAGTTACTGAGGTGTTTTTCACAGCCAACGAAACACTATTTTCACGTGGCCAACTGGTAGAAGGTGAAACTGTATTGATCCATGCAGGTGGTAGTGGTGTTGGTTCTGCTGCAGTTCAGTTGGCTAATCAAGCTGGAGCCACTGTCTTAGCAACAGCAGGTACAACGGAAAAAGCCCGAAGAGTTCAAGAATTAGGTGCCACAACTTGCATTTGTTATAAGGACGAAGATTTTGCCGAAGCTATTGATAAATTAACCAATGGGCGTGGAGTAGATGTTATCATTGACTTCATTGGAGCCGACTACTTAACCCAGAATTTATCTCTACTGAAATTTGAAGGTAGGTTAGTAGTGGTTGGTTTACTAAGCGGCTCACAAGCAGAGATTGACCTTGGGCAAATTTTACGCGAACGTTTGAGAATTATAGGTTTTGTAATGCGGCGTCTGCCGGTTTCAGAGAAAGCTAGTATCCGTAACCGATTTGTCGATCGATGGTTCGATACATTAGTGAAAGGCCAGATCCAACCTGTCATTGATACTGTTTTTCCGTTATACCAAGCCAACTTAGCTCACAAATACATGGAAGAGAACCGTAATTTTGGCAAAATTATTCTCAAGGTAGCAGATTAGCTTACTATCTAAATTCTTGAATTATGACATCAAATGGTTAAACAATCATATGCAGTTTTGATGATGAAATTTGAATTTCCATAAATCTTCACTACTGCTAGCAAAATTACCTCCTTTCAGAGCAAATAAAAAGTTAGTTCTTAAAAATCAGATCTGTCCACATCCAATCCAATACGCATAAGAAAAAACTGTAATGACAAATAAAATTAGCCAGTGCTTATCGGCAAGTACAGTTAGAATATAATCCGGTGCCAAATTTAACTCGACTACTACAGAATTATCCCAATCCCTTCAACCCGAAGACTCGGATACCATTTCAACTGAATCAAGATGCTGAAGTTTCAGTTTCCATTTACAATGTATCTGGTAGGTTAGTCCGTACATTTCCTATTGGGTTTCGATCTGCGGGCATCTACCTCAGTCAGGATAAGGCTATTTATTGGAATGGCAGGACAGATAACGGTGAGACAGTGTCTTAGTGGGGTTTACTTTTACCAACTGAATGCAGGCGATGACCATTCAACTAGTCGCATAGGCATTTTAAAATGAAAGCCTCTGCTTTTTTGGCATCCTAAACTACTTAAGTGACGCATAATCTTTCATAAAGAGGAAATTGATGTACATTCACACTCGAACTGTTAATCATAAAATTTTTGAAGCCTGGAGGAGTCCCGGCCGGTTTACTAAAAATCCTGATATTATACGCTTATCATCTGGTCGCTTGCTGTTAGTCTACTCTGACACTGAAGCTCATTGGGGTGAAACAACACAGATTTTGACCATTCTTTATAGTGATGACGATGGTCGGAACTGGGAGAAATTAAACGAAATCATAACCGCCGATCTCAGTAAAGGTGACGAGCGCTTGGTGACACCTCGTATTAGCCTGTTGAGTGATAATCGAGTCGTTGTGATATGCGACCATGATGATTTCAGTCATTTTCACCAAGACCAATCGCCTGGGAACTGGATTTGGTGGAGTGACGATGAAGGTCAAAGTTGGGATGGTCCTTATCTGCCAAATATTAGTGGTTTTGAACCAGATCGAATGATGGAATTACCTGATGGACGTTTAGCTGTTTGTACTCACGTCATGCTATCTGAAAGCCAAGAGTTTGCCGAAATTATGACGACCTCATCTGATGGAGGGCTAACATGGGGGGACCAAGTTATTGTAGCACACGATGGCTATCACCGTTTCTGTGAAGGTGCATTAGTAATTCTGGATAATGGAGCCAGCTTAGCCTGTGTGATGAGAGAAAATCATTCGGCTGGAATACCCAGTTTTGTTGTGTTTTCTGAAGATAACGGTCGAACTTGGAGCCAACCACAAATGTGCCCTTTTGCTCTACATCGTCCTTATGTCAAGCAGTTAGACGACGGTCGTTGCTTAGTTACTGGACGACATGTTAATGGCGGTCTAGGTTGTTATGCTTGGATTGGAGATCTTCGAGCTGAAGCTGGTGATTACGCTGTTGGTGGACCTCGACGAAAATACAAAGCAACTCTAGATGATGGTTATCTGCATATTGAAAATGAAGCCGATCACGAGTGTCGTTATAGTTTACTGCCACCACAGGATCGTTTTAGTACTATCAGTTTTACCGCAAAACTTTCGGTTGAAGGACCACCAGGACAGCCTGTTGCTTTTATGTCTTGTGGCAGTATTGGAGCCTTCTTAAATATTGGGGCTGACTTTATAACATTAGGTTCAATAAAAAGAACAGATTTACATAAACCGGTCGACTTTAGCCGACCACGCCAGATTACGTTACATCACCAAGGTGGTCTACTACGTGTTCAGGTAGATGGTGAAGATCTCATCTACCGAAATGTATTTCGTGGTGAGAACGATCTTAGTGATTTTCATGGTGCTAGAGCCGAAATAAGAACTATGTTCGGTCAACAAGGCAATACTGGAAAAAGCAGCTGGTCGCAGGTTTCATTTTCCAGCCAAAACCGAACTCTTGAAGATTGGGAATGGAATTGGTCAGCGAGATCGGGGGAATATCCCGACCAATACCAGAGAGAACGTTTAGTACAGATTCACGCTAACCATCCAGATCAACAACCACATCCAGATCATGGTTACTCCTCTTGGCTTACTCTTCCTGACGGCCGCATTATTTTAGTTGATTATACAAATTACGATGATGAGCCAGGCAAAAGTCATATTGTAGGTGTGTTCTTGGATCCATCTGATATTTCTTGAAGATTCAAAAAATTGTGTGTAATGAAGACAAGAAAATATGTGAAGGTAATATCTTTTGTTTTACTTTTAGTTTCAGTCAGTTCGTTTGGTCAGAAGGCACAAAATGAGCCGCCACTACCAGATGGTCGTAGGCTAAAACAGATTGTCTCAGAGAAATTTTCTAGTGGTAATGTTTACATCGGCGGTACGACTGGTTGGAAGAAACGATCTAGAGGTGCAGGCCAAATTTTGGACCGTGAGTTTAGCTATACGACCCCAGAAAATGATTTCAAACAGTGGGCAATCCATCCACGTCCCAATGTCTGGAAATGGGAGGATGCAGATGCTTGGGTCGAACATTGTGAAAAAAACGGTCAAATTTTACGCCTTCACGGTCCAATTGGTCCACAGTGCTCAAATTGGGCCAAACAAGACCATCGCACTGCTAAAGAACTAAGGAAACACCTTGTGGAGTTTATGATTGCCCTTTGTCAAAGATATGATCGGTACGATCATGTTAAATGGATGGATGTGGTAAATGAAACTGTATTAGCAAATGGCAAATGGCATCAACCCAAAAAAGGTACTGAAAAGTGGGAAAATCCATGGTTTCTGATAGGATCTGATACTGATCACCCCCTGAATCCTCCGCTGTATATTGAATTAGCCTTTGAATTGGCCAACCAATACGCTCCTAATACTGAACTAATTATTAACCAGCACGGTAGTATGCAGAAACCGATGTGGGATAAAATTAAGCGTTTGGTCTTATATCTGAGAAAAAAAGGATTAAGAGTTGATGGTATTGGTTGGCAAGCCCATGTTAATGTCGGTTGGGAAAAGAAAGATGATAATATGAATAGACTTTCTCAACTAATTGATTGGGCTCACCAAAATGAATTATCTTTTCACATCACGGAGAATAATGTTTGGTTGCCAGAAAAAAAGAACTATCAAGCTCAGGCCAAAACTTTTTCAACTATCCTGCAGCTTTTATTAAAGAAGCGGGGAAGTGGTGTGGTTACTTGGAATGTTTGGAATTTAAGTGATGCAGACGCTTGGAAAAAGAAAGAAAAATTGGAAGGCTGTCTATTTGACCGACAGTACCGAGCTAAGCCTGCTTATTATGCTTTACAGAAGTTATTAGAAAATCCACCTACCACCATGATGGATGCCCCTTAGTATTGCTTAGTTAGCTTTGCTCCGATTTGAGTTTTGCTAACACGGCTTGTTGATAGGCGACCTTAGCCTCTTCTCTTTCACCTAATTTTTGCAATGAATTTCCTAGCCTAGAATAAGACTCTGCTCGTTTTGGATCAAGAGCTACGGCGTAGGTAAACGCAGAGACCGCATCCTGATGTTGATCAAGAAGTTGGCATACAATACCCAAATTTTCGTGTACGGTAGGATCTCCTGGCTCACACTTGATAGCTTGTTGATACGATAGTCGGGCTTGTTCGTAATCGTTCAACATAAAATAGGTTAGGCCTAAATAAAAATGGGCTTCGGCTAACTCACTATTGTTTTGTATAGCAATCTTGAAGTTGACAATAGCCGACTGATAGGATTTCTGTTTTAGACAGTCTATAGCTTGTTTTAGGGCATTTTGTGCCGACCGATAAGATTCCAGATGACGGAGTCCAACTGACGAACGGTCAGCTAACCTCCGTTCGCTCCCCTGCTGCAGGTTATGCTCACCAGGTTTTACGGTATCAGAAGAATCTTGGTTGTCACTCATAAATAAGATAGCCTATCAGAATTGATTACTTCTCAAACAATTTTTCGTAACGGCGTGCATTGAGAGCCAGCAGAGCAAAGCTAGTGGTCTGAATATTACTCTGAGCTTCTTCCAGTTCAATTGGAGTATTGCTTTTGAAACTCCCATCAGGAAGTTGTACTTGCTTTAGGTATCCACTGGCAATCAAGTCAGTGTTAATCGGATCTTTCAGGGCTGCCAGGGTAATAATAACATAAGCTGTCATCTCTGGGTCGCTAGGTTGATCTTTTAGATTAGCAAACCCATGATCATCGTTTTGCATTTGTTTTAGCCATGCTAATCGATCATCCACATCGTATACTACTGATAGTCCCTGTAGTACCCAAGCTGTGACCATCACTTCCGAATTCGACCCACGTTTCAGAGACCAAGCTCCATCGTAATTCATTCTATTAGGATCTGCTAACCAATTGGCCGCCTTATTAAGTGATGAGTAACGAGGTGTAACTAACCGCCTTAGCCCTGAAAGTACCGCTGCAGTATAGAGTGTATTGGCGGGCGAGTTAGCATCACGCCCCCAGCTTCCATCTTCATTTTGAGCTTTGTCTAGCCAGGTTAGACCTTTAAAAACGATGTTGGGATCACGGTCAGCCATTTCCAGAGCTACCAAGGCAAAAATAGTATGAGCCGAATTATCGTTCCAGCTACCGTCATCTAGTTGTTGAGATATCAGGTAAGATACTGCACGGTTGATCGTTGGTGCTCCAGTACCATATCCCTTTGCTAGTAAAGCCTGAATTGAGATGGCTGTTACTTCCGTATCGCTAGCTTGGCCTACAATTAAAGGCCAACCACCGTCTTCATTTTGGTGCGCCAACAAAAATTTGGTTGCTTTTTCGATGGCTTTCTTATCCGCTACAGCATAATCGACTATCCCAAAATTGACCAACAAAAAAAATAAAACTGCAGGTATAAGAAGATATCGTTCGATCGAAAGTCTCATTTTTGTTTTACCTTTTAAATTTATTCCGACACATATCCAACCAAACGATCGATAATACTATCGACGTTTACCCCTTCGGCTTCAGCATGAAAATTAGTTGACATTCGATGTCGTAATACTGAGTGTATTACGGCTCGAACATCTTCACAAGATGCATTAAATTGGCCGCGTAAAATGGCACGTGCTTTGGCACCAAGTATCAAGTATTGTCCCGCTCTCGGCCCGGCTCCCCAATGCAACCACTTCTTGATAAAATCAGGTGCAATTTTGTCGGTATACCTAGTTGATCGGACAAGGCGAACTGCATATTTGATCACATTATCAGATGCAGGAACACGCCGAACAATCTGGTGTAAATTGAGTACATCTTCTCCTGTCAAGACGGGTTGTAATTCAATTTTACTTACACCGGTCGTATTGGCAATAACTTGTACCTCTTCTTGTTCAGTTGGATAATCGATGATAATTTTGAACATGAAGCGATCTAATTGAGATTCTGGCAAAGGGTAAGTGCCTTCTTGTTCTATTGGGTTCTGTGTAGCCAAAACGAAGAACGGTTGGGTTAGTTGGTAGGATTGACCACCAACTGTAATTTGATATTCCTGCATAGCCTCCAATAAAGCAGCTTGTGTTTTGGGGGAGGTTCGGTTAATTTCATCTGCCAACAAAATACCAGTGAAGATCGGGCCTTTAATGAACCGCATTTGGCGCTGGCCTGTAGTACGATTTTCTTCTATTACCTCAGTACCGATAATGTCGGCTGGCATGAGGTCTGGTGTGAATTGAACTCGATTGAACTTCAGTTCTAAGATTTGAGCTAAGGTCTTTATGATCAATGTTTTTCCTAATCCGGGAACACCTTCCAATAAACAATGCCCACCGATCATCAAGGCCATCATAACTTGATTAATGACAGCTTCTTGTCCAACAATGACTTGCCGGAGCTGGTTCCAAATTAGGTTTTTACTTTGCTCTAATTTGTCGAGAACTTCAATACTCTGGCTCATATTTATTCTACAACATTCCCTTTAAATCAACTG
>JACLAC010026002.1_pt1 | contig 12939 bp, 6 predicted proteins | sample 8027881 | NCBI WGS metagenome assembly JACLAC01 (sample SAMN15725517, study PRJNA655200) | protist metagenome | isolation source: fluorescence activated cell sorting (FACS) single amplified genomes of... | place: Spain: Blaines Bay Microbial Observatory, Mediterranean Sea | collected 2016-01-19 | reverse complement strand
AATAATCGTGATCCACTCTTGGTATACTAAATACTATAAAATATAGCTATCAAATATTAATATAACAATTGGTATCTTTTTAGTTTTGTGTGTTTGTGTGTCACAGTGTTATTATTATAGTGTTTTTTTAGAAAAACAAAACACACCAATATTAATAGTTATAGTGTCTATCACTTTAACTTTAGTTTTGTTATTGTGTGTCACAGTGTTTTCAAAAAAACAGCACAACACACCATCCCTTATATATAGTATGGCAGCTGTACGAATAGCATAGCGGGGTTTCCTGAGTAACCATCCCTGTGATCCCTGGCATTTAATACCAGGCATAGACTACACACTTTGCCAGGGCTGCCATTTTTTTGCCATCACGCATCACATTAACATAACGTCGTACACATATACTCACACGTGCCTTTAATAATAATAATAATAATATATATATAAATAATACTCGTAGTATATTATGTTGAATACACACTTGTATCCATTAAATGGATAAGAAAGCAAATAAAACAGATATACAATAGACCCCCCCACATACAAAAAGGAAAATAAAACAAGCCAATACTTCAATTTTTTTTTAACAATTTGCAATACTATGTTTTTTTCGAGTACTACTATTATTAATAATATAAACAATCCCTTGTTGTTATATATTTTGTTTATTATTTTAAATGTCTTTGTGAATTACACAATAGCTTACACTTCAGTACTTCAGCCCCTATGCGGAAAAACGGATGCTTTAAACTATAAAGGACAGAAAGACTATGGGCATTTCCAACCTTGTACAGATGAATTAATCATGGCAAAGAATGTTAAATATTATGCAACAGCACCACCAGATCGACCGGGGGAAGCAAATTGGGCAAATTGTAGTGAAGTCATTCCTCCTGAAACATTGGTGTTACCAAGTGTAGATATGAGTGGCACTTTATTCGATCAACAAACAGTAAATAGAGATTATGCCAGGACAGCATGGCAGCCATATCAATGGAGTGACTATTATGCCAAAAATAAGGACCAAGGTCCAAAGTGCATAAAGGCTATGAAATTATATTGGTGCTTGGCTGCTTTTGGACTTGCTGATAATTCAGAGGAAAGAAATTATAATAAATATGGAATTATTCCATGTCGTTCACTTTGTGAACATGTATTTTCTGCTTGTAATGCATATAATAAAACGACAAAATATGGCGGGGATTGTTTTTCTGGTTGCTTTACACCAACGTCAAATCCTCAGTCTGCTTGGTTTGATAATCCAAATGGTTTAGCAAGAGGATGTTTCACAGAAAATTTAACAATTACATTACCTAATTGCACTAGAGAACTGGGATATGAGTGTTTAAACGGTGGTGAATGGCATCCTGAATGTTTAGGTTGTGTCTGTCCACCTGGTTTTGGTGGTTTTAATTGTGGACGTTGTTCTACTACTGGAAGATCTTTTCCAAATTCATATGTTAAAAAACTTAAAAATACAGAATCACCAACCGCATTGGCAAATGGCGCTTGCAAAGCAATGGGATTTAATTCTCAATGTTCTGAATACAAAGAATTTGGTAGTTTTGTATTGCCAGATAAACAAAAAAATGTTTCAACCTATGAATGTGGTGTATCATTGGAAAATAAATATCCTCTTTCTGTAATGGCAGGTGGATATGTAGCAATAAATATTAATATACGCCAAAAAGATATAACTCCAAAAACTGGAAATTTATACTTTTACATTAGCACTTTACAATATGCATGGCAGGTAGGATACGATAGTAATAGGCAGGTTTCGTGCAATGCTACAAATTGTACACAAGCAAGTGCAAAGGAATGTCAGGCCCATGGCGTACCTGTAGACGGAGACGATACAACTGGTGACAGTTGTTTTCATTGTTTATATGCTGGTTGCCAATGTGTACCCAATGCCATTGCAAATAAACCCCCACCACCCCCATCTCACCAAGTTCGATGTGCATTTTTTAATAAACCTATCAACTATAATAACCCACCAACAAATGCATATGGTGGTTGCAATTCCAAAACTGGGATATGTTATATCAATGCACCAAAAATTTTACCAGTTAATCCTTTGATTTTGGATAGCTGTGAAACATCAAGTTGTAAAGAATTGATTCCTAGTACTATAGAAGGGATAGGGCCAATATGGATATCATTTTACGTTTCCTTTCTTTTAGTTGCAATTTTTACGACATTTGCAGCATTAGGTTCTAAAGTACAAAAGTTAAAGTACCAGAATCATCATAAGAAGATAAAAAAATATGCAGATAACAATGATATTATCAATACAAGATTGTTAGACAACGAAAATCAGCTCAACATCGATAATAATAGAATAAATGCAACATTTTTGAATATTAGCTATGAATTGCCAAAAAATATAAATAACTGTATTTTAAACAAAATAACTGGAAAAGCTTCGATGGTTGATAATGGCATATACGCTATCATGGGACCATCTGGTGCTGGAAAAACAACTTTATTAGATGTTATTGCCGGCAGAAAAGAATATGGAAAAGCTAGTGGAACATTATTAGTTGACGGAGTTACATATCCAACTATGTTATCACGACGTCGTGCGTTTGGATATGTACTTCAAGATGATAGTTGTTTGCCATCGTTTTTAACGGTTAAAGAAGCTATTGAATTTTCTGCTAATTTACGTTTACCACCACATTTAAGTCAAGCTGAAAGAAATGCAAAAGTGGAAAAAGTAATTTCACAATTAGGATTGAGTAAAGTCCGTGATTCGTACATTGGTGCAGTCGGTATGTCTGGTATATCTGGTGGAGAAAGACGGCGTGTTAGTATTGGAATGGAATTAGTGGTTGAGCCAAAAGTTTTATTATTAGATGAGCCTACAAGTGGATTAGATGCAACAGCAGCGTTGAAAGTAGTAAATGTATTAACAAATCTAGTAACTCGTGGCGAATGTTTAGTAATAGCAACGATACATCAACCACGTCCTGATATTTACTCATCTTTTGGTCGTGTTTTGCTACTTTCCGATGGCATCGTAACGTATGAAGGGCCACCATTAGAGGTCGTAGATTATTTAAATAGTATTGGCCATTCCTGTCCACCAAATGTCAATATTGCTGATTTTGCATTAGATAATGTGCATTTATTAGATAAAGATATAATTCGAGAAAAACGAGCTGAAGTAATTGAACGTATATTTTTAAGTGCTGATGTCGGTAGAGAACAAAGTCGAAGTCGCAATGGTAGCATCGATGAAATGGATATAATCAATAACGTAAGTCTACAACGCAAAGCAATTGCGCCAGACAAACAGAATAGATCCAGAATATCAACGTATAAGGAAATTGGAATTCTATCTCTTCATTATTCAAGAGAATTATTTCGAAGCCAAACTTTAATAATGCTTCAATATGTTGCACCACTTCTGGTTGGGATTGGATTTGGACTAATTTATGAAAATATTCCGAACGATATAAGTGGTGTACAAAATCGAGCTGGTGCTTTCTTCGCAATGCAAGTGTTTTGGTGTTTAGTTAGTATGAGTGCACTGGATACTTGGAATGGCCATCAAATTGCAGTCAGAAGAGACATTGCAAGTGGATATTACGGGGTCTTTTCATACTTCATAGCATGCACGTCAGGGGAAATGCTACTTTTGAGATTTTTGCCGCCAATCGTTTTTGCAGCACCATTTTATTATTTAGCACATCGTAACCAAACCGAAGTTTTAACTTATGAACATTTCGCTGTCTTTGCTTCCATTTTAGTATTTGTTTCGCTATCATTTTCTGCAATATGTTTAACAATTGGCGCAGCAGTAAAAAATACTAGAGCAGCAAATGCTGTTGCCGTATTAATAATGGTTTTGAGTTTACTGTTTGGAGGATTGTTAGTAAATAGAAACGATGCACCAAGTTATTATTCGTACATGTTTGAAGCCTTTCCACTTGGCTATGCATTTGAGGCTATTATGGCGAGTGAATTATTGAATCTAAATATTAATTTTAACCCAAAAGGTGTTCCAATGGGAATCAATACGGATGGTGAACTATGGCTTGCTAATTTAGGTTTACGGAACCAAATTTCATATGATATGCAAATTTTAGGTATCTATATAACTGCATGTTTAGCTCTTTCATTAGTAGCCTTAGTTTCACGACACCAGAGCAAGTATATCACTGAAACAATTTCGAAACAAAGAACAACTCATAACGGTGAATATACTTCATTGGAACTTCATGGTGTGGATCGCGCATTTGAAACAGATAATACCTATAGTAATAATACTAGTAGTACAGTATCCATACAGAACACATCATCTTCGTCTTCTATTCAAAACGAAATCATTACTAGGACTGCACAAACAAGCTACCAGCCATTAACAGCTCATACTAGAATTGTTCAATTTTCTGCAATTGAATTTGCAGTTGCAAACAATGAACCTAATATTTTAAACAAAATAACTGGAAAAGCTTCGATGGTTGATAATGGCATATACGCTATCATGGGACCATCTGGTGCTGGAAAAACAACTTTATTAGATGTTATTGCCGGCAGAAAAGAATATGGAAAAGCTAGTGGAACATTATTAGTTGACGGAGTTACATATCCAACTATGTTATCACGACGTCGTGCGTTTGGATATGTACTTCAAGATGATAGTTGTTTGCCATCGTTTTTAACGGTTAAAGAAGCTATTGAATTTTCTGCTAATTTACGTTTACCACCACATTTAAGTCAAGCTGAAAGAAATGCAAAAGTTGAAAAAGTAATTTCACAATTAGGATTGAGTAAAGTCCGTGATTCGTACATTGGTGCAGTCGGTATGTCTGGTATATCTGGTGGAGAAAGACGGCGTGTTAGTATTGGAATGGAATTAGTGGTTGAGCCAAAAGTTTTATTATTAGATGAGCCTACAAGTGGATTAGATGCAACAGCAGCGTTGAAAGTAGTAAATGTATTAACAAATCTAGTAACTCGTGGCGAATGTTTAGTAATAGCAACGATACATCAACCACGTCCTGATATTTACTCATCTTTTGGTCGTGTTTTGCTACTTTCCGATGGCATCGTAACGTATGAAGGGCCACCATTAGAGGTCGTAGATTATTTAAATAGTATTGGCCATTCCTGTCCACCAAATGTCAATATTGCTGATTTTGCATTAGATGTGATTTCTTCATTATCTCACGTTGATCGAATCTTTCATCAAGCTGAATCACTGCAGCCAGCAGCGGTAGCAGACAGTTTAAATATGGCATCACGGCATGATATGCGGAATCAATCCTGCTACCGTTCATTATATTATTTAACATGTTTAGAGCGAAAACGCATATTTCGTTCCCCAATGTTGATTTTTGTTCATCTCTTGCTTTCTATAATTATGGGTGGTGTCATTGGTATAGTTTATTATAATATGCGTAATGATTTGAAAGGTACATTGAATAGATTGTTTTCATTATTTACTACAATGACGTTTTGCGCTTTAATGGGAACATCGGCTGTGTCTTTATTCCAAGGCAACGACAAAATTCGCTTTTTAAGAGAACGGGCCAGTGGGTATTATTCCACATTTACATTTCTTATTACAAGAGTTATTTTTGATGATTTATTCATGCGTTTTATTCCTTCTGTAATATTTTCGATAATTGCATATAATTTAATTAATTACGAAAAAGTATGGAAGGAGCAAGATTTTTATAATGTTACATCCCAAGAAGTATTACCTGGTAGCATTTGTTCTTCTTCAAAATTACCATTTCAAAGACTTGGTTCTTGTTTAGAAGTTTTCAATGAAGCTGCAACAAATAGTAACATGTCTACAACAGAATTGAAAGATTCGATGGAATTTTATAGGTCTTTGCCTATTTTTACTTTTTTTTTGATGATTACTTCAAGTATTGCATCAAATATTTGCTCAACTATCGGCGCTTTAACAACGACGAATCGTGTTGGTACGTTTGTATCAGTCCTTTTAATTTTGCTGTTTACCATGTTTAGTGGTGCATTGATAAATAACAATTTATTGCAAAGTGGTAGTTGGTTATTTGGTTGGCTTAGGTATGTAAGTCCATTTGAATATGCATTAGAAGGATTGTTGATAAGCCAAATGCAAGGACAATGTTTTTTATTTGATCCCCAAAACAATGTCGGTTCCTCCATGAGTTCAGATAATTCAGCTTTAGTATGCGCAGAGATTGCAGGAGAAACATGGCTATTAAACTTAGGTTGTAGCCCAGTTGGTGAAAATGGACATAATGATTACAAATGTGAATTCAGTGGAAATACGATATCAAATGATTTAATCATGCTTGGCATTTTTCGCTTATTGTTAGTCGGAATTTTATATCTTGCAATGTATTTCATGAAAGGTGGGAGATGATTTTTTACAATATTATTTCTTTTTAGGAGTGTGTGTGTATAATAATTTTAGTTGTTAAAATTGCATTGTTTAACATCATTTTTTAGTATGGAAATACTATTGTTGGGGACCATTGTTTACGTCCCTCTCCCTAATAGCTACCGGAAACGTGGGCAGTAATTATATAGCCAGACAGCCTTTTTTTTGTTGAGTCTTATAAATAAATAAATAATTTCAAATAAATAATACCAGCTGGCCAGCAGGTAATATTAATAATAGCAATAATAAAGCAATATAAATATAATAATATAGTAGTGTATTATTATATATATATTACATATAATATAATAAATATTAATTATTATATAATTCATAACATCCCTTATAATATATATAGCAAATAAAATATAAACAGAGCCAGCAAGCAATATTAATGCATATATATATATAGTTTGTGTACAAAGACACGAGAGCACACCGCAGCTGCAGGTCACCACCAAGCGCTTCTTAACGAACAAAATGAACCTTCGGTACTTCGCTAAATTAGCAGTAATGTGTATTATACTTTTTTTACTTGGTATGGCAATGAACCATGAATCTTTCAATGAATATTTTGAGCACAAGTGGATAAAATCTGGGAGTTCTTTTCATAACTTTATGCACACGTCACGACTGCAAATTCACACACCGGTGAAAAAAGCTTTGATTGTTTATGTTCATATCATGCGAACATCGGGTGAAACGTTAAAAATATCATTGTTTAATAACGTTGCATATCAATTTAAACCAGAGTGGATGGATGAAATGTTTTCGTGGGGCAAGGATAGAAAAAGAAACGATGAGACAATGAGTCCAGCACGTCCATGGCCAGTAGGATATGTATGGCCAGAACATGTAAAAAGACGCCCGTGGAAACGTTACGATGGAAAGGAAGGAATTGAACATATTTTAAAAGCAATTCAACACGGAAATATTATTCAAGGTTTTTTTTCAAAATTAGACGTAGCACGAATAAAGAAATGGGCCAAAAGATATGGCCGTCCTATACAAGTATGGACAGTATTACGAGAACCAATTGAACGTACATTATCACTAAAGGCTATGATTGGTATACATCGTATACCATGGCCGGTAGATGATTTGGCAAAATACAGTGATTTTTATAAAACACCAATTCCAAATGTTGGTACAGGCTCTGAAAAAAACCATATAATCGACTATGTTACTTCATATTGGTAAGTTCTCTTGACTTTTCCTAACACAATATTCTTTCGAATTTTCTTAAAAAGCTTTTTTTTTAACACAGAAGCAACAATTCTATACCTCTTTCACTCTTTGTTATATAACTGACGATTATAAAATAGCCACAATGGTATGACATGGCAGTTAGGTCATCAACAACATGTTGGATTTCGTAATATTTCGAACAAAGCCGTTTTAGAGTCAGCAAAGGAGTTTCTAGAAGAAATGGATTATGTTGGATTTTTTGAAGATATGATTTGGGACTATCCACGTCTGGTAAATGAAATTTTTCCACATTCACAAGGTGCCTTTTTTTATAAACTTTCATATTGGATCGGTAACTGGGTCGGGTGGCCAAGAATGCGAGTGCGTAAATATTTAGCAAGAGTACCACTAGACCAGCGTGATGCAATATTGAATGCGAATAAAGTAGATATTGAATTATATAAGTGGGCAAAAAAACGTTTTAACAAGGAGCATATTTTAATGTTTGATTCTTATAGAGAATGCAGCATATACATGTTTTGGGTTTTTTACTTACCACTTTTAATTTGTATGCTTGTGTGTTGCCGTCTTTGTGGCTGCAAAGGGAAAATGAAAGGCATTATTAGAAAGTTAAAGAGTAGGTTCGTATTGTCGAGGGAAAGGAATAATCATATGAGTTAAAGAGTTATATGATCAGCACCACCAACACCAACGGTTAAATTGATGCTATCTACCCAATTTGGATATACAGGTGCATCTGTCCAATATCGTAATTTATATGGATATCCTTTTTTATCAAAATTTAAACCGAGAAAACTTGCTCGTCCATTTACAACGGTATGGTTAAAATCACCTTTAACACCAGATAACAATGTTCCTGGACCGTATAGTTGCTCAACTCGAAAGGTTGTTGTTTGATCCTGTATAATGACATTTGTGCCACGATCTGTTGTAGCCAATACTGGATTTGGTCGAAATGGCAAACCACCAGTTGCAGTACCTGCTGGTATAACTCGGGCAATTTTATACATTGGGCCAAGTCGAACGTTAAACCTTGCGCTTTCCAATTGATATGTACCAATACTATTTTTATCATACGAGATAAAATGCAAACTAAATCCATCTGCTAAATCATCAATGTAAAGCCCTGAAAAAGTAGCTTGTAAAAATCCATCAGGTGATACATGAAAATTTGCTCTAGGCATATTTGTAATAATTTTTTCTTGCGTCGTTTCATTTCGTTGCCATAATCTTGCTATACCAATTGGATTTTTATTGATAACTGCAATGACATATGTTAATAAATCATCCGATGTCCTGTAATATCCTCGATAAAGTCCAACGGCACCACTAACAACTTGATTACCATTCGAATCTACAGCACGTATGATTGGTTGGGGTGAGAAACTTTCACCACCCGTAGTTGATCCAGGTTGACGATGTACTACTAGATCATATGGTATGCTAGATGTTTGTGCTATTGCAACAGGGACGATGAACATGAATGTAATTGTAATTATTACCATGAATAACAACAATACATATTTACAAACCATAGTATTATCAGAAATAATTTTTTATTTAAAACCGAAAATAAATGTTAAAACTCAAAACACTCAAAACGCCCAAATAAACAAGAAAATGCCTTTAAATATTTCTATTATAACGATTAATTGATGTTTCAAAGGAGACGGTATTATACAGTATTGTATCTCTGACCTTTTTAATAATATATACCATTCATTTTATAATGTGTTACTAATTATTATCTAGACTATATATATATATTTATTTTTTCAAACTTATGTACATAACGTTTATCAATTGCAATGTATTAGAGTGATTGTAATTGGCTAAAAATCGACTAGTTTTATTTTTGGTGATTACGACGTGGCATTATATTGGAGGCCGTTTCTGTCGTTTGCCTTATTCAATGCTATTACCCTAATAAGGAACATGAAAATGAAGAGATGCAACAAGTTGGCAATATCACCACCATCTACCTGTACATGTTTCTTATTTACTTCAGAGAATAGATAATCCACAAAAGTGCCATTGCACCTCAATAAGTATGATGTCGGTTTGTCTTGTACGTTGTGGTTTTTTTGTGCCAGGTCTTTGCAAATAAAATTAACGCCATCTTGAGCCTGTAACAAGGCTCTTAATTGTTGACTTAATGTCATATTTTGGTATGACCCCAACGCACATATTAATGTGTTTATCGCTAACATTGATTTTGCGCTTGTATTCGTGTTTTTTGTAATCGTTTGTAATTTGTAGATTACATCCTTAACTTTTACATTTGTACCTTTAATGTGTCCACCATTTCCAAATGCAAATTTTGTAACTCCATTGTTCCGCCGTTCGCCCTTGCTATGATGAATGGCAACTGACCGGTACCATGGTGGCCCATCGTTTGAGGCAGTTCCTAAAGAGGACCCAGGAGAGTGGGAGGAATTTGGAGAGAACCCGATAAACAGAATGACATCGACTCAGTATGGTTGGCGGAGGAAAGGTTGCGTCCATACATAAAATATATTATTAGATAACTTAACTCCTTCTTTCATATATGATATAATTCGATATAACTCGGCCATGAACACATTTGTCTCTGCATCTCTATCTTTCAAAAATTTTGAGTCATTTAAGGTGAAAAGGGCAGCATGCAAATAATAATTTTTTTTGAATTATTATTTATTAAATTTTGAAAAATATATATATGTCGAAAGGATAAGAAAGATCAACAAAGGGTGTGTGGATAATTTCATTGATACCATAATCAATCAAAACCATTCATATCAACCAAACATATCATCAATCTGTACTTCTATATAAGAATAAAAATCGATTAATAAATTCGTATCCATAATATACTGTGACAAAATGCTCTCGTCTGATGGAATTTCACTATATTATAAAAATCCGAGACATCATTTGTACTTTTTTTTGTACGAATGCACACATTTGTTTTTTTACTTTGTTGATGATTTCTTATCTGCTTGTCTACCTACATTTACTATTGCATTGATATCATCTAAATAATCAAATGTATTATTATTTAATAATGAATCAAATGAAGATCCTTCATCCGTAGATCTACCAACCATCGCAGTATTGCTGTTACTACTACTACCACTATTATTACTATCATTTTCACTACCAGATGTTGTCATACTTGTTGTTGTTGCTTTTTTTTTTCGTGGTCCACCTCGTCCACCACCACCACCACGTGTTCCACCATTATTATTGTTTTTAGCATTTTTATCATCATGTACAAAACGAAATTTTGCAATATTCATCCGCAACATTGTTGAATTTGCTTCTGAAATAAAATCTTCCCCAGATTGAATTGCATCTTCAAATGCTTGACGACGTTGATTACTTGATTTTGCATGTAAAACTTTCAAATGACTATCAATTCTTCCGTTTAATTTATTTTCTTCAATTAGCTTTGCAGCATCTTTTTCTAATTTTTCTACACTAGTATTTAATGCATCTGCCATTGCTGGTAATTTCACGGAAACAAATGCACTAAAATATTGCATAATTGCTTTTTCATTAATTTTTTGAATAATTGCATTAACATGTCGACTTATATAAATATCCATACTTAAATGTTGACGATATGAATTTAAAAAGGATAATGAACTACCATATTTACCAGAATAGAAATCATTAACCAATTCACGCATCGATGGTACAAGTTCAAGCATACTTCGTACATTTTCATTATCAATTAATTTAGTTTTTATTAAACTGCGATCGAATGTGGCAAGTGCACATAATGTTCCATAAATTGCAACATCTTCCACATGGAGAATAGATGCAAATGAATCACTTAATCCATTTGGTACATTTAAAAATGAAAATGCAGCTTGCCTATAATCTTTTTTTGATAAATGTGCAAGACCTAATGCAACGTCTAATTTGCCACGATCAACATTTGCAATGGAATCATCTTGTATTGATGGTATATGCTGCCCTTTCATCGCTTGACTTTGTACCAATGCATGATTTCCTAAATACAATGCAACAGTGATAATATTCAATGTCATATCAAGTACATGTTTACGCGTTGTACAATAATCTCTGTTTTTTAAATGAAATTGCAATGCACTTTTTGGATCACCACGTTGCAAATGAAAGGAAGCAAGATCATTATGTCCCATGCGTACACTTTCTTTGATTAAATTTTGCTTAAACATTTCTAAATCATGTTCCAATTGTGCTTTTAATTCATCTGAACGAGTTTGTGCTTTTGTCATCCAATCCACATCAGTTGTTAATAAATGACTAAGTGTACTATCGTTATTGTTATCATTATTAGTAGTAGTAGTATCTTTCTTACTTGCAGCAGTAAATATTTCAATAGCTTCTTGATATGCATCAATATTCATTCCACTAGAAGTTTTGACAACTTGTACAAGTTTATCACATGCTTGCTGTGTCAATGCGATGTCGATGTTAGTATTTTTACTGCTACCACTAGCTTTCTTTGCAATAAACAATAAACGTTGAACCACTGTATATCCTTTATATTTTTGAATATACGTATCTAAATCAAATTTTGAGTCATTTAAGGTGAAAAGGGCAGCATGCAAATAATAATTTTTTTTGAATTATTATTTATTAAATTTTGAAAAATATATATATGTCGAAAGGATAAGAAAGATCAACAAAGGGTGTGTGGATAATTTCATTGATACCATAATCAATCAAAACCATTCATATCAACCAAACATATCATCAATCTGTACTTCTATATAAGAATAAAAATCGATTATAATTTCGGATTGTCAACATCGGTATGGATGTTACTACTACGACGACGACCACGACGACTTTCAACCATGTTCATACCAAATTACAAGAAAAAGATATATTGCATTTACAAAATTTAAAAAAAATACGTGTCAATTATTTAAATGCTTTAGTGAATAAAAAGAGTAATCAATCATCAAAGAACGAAGGAAATACTACCAGCGACAACGTTTATTTACCAAAGCGTATTAATTATGAATCGTTAGTTAATGAATATGGAAATGTAAAAATGTTACATACGTTTAAAATAACAAAATCAACAGACGCGAATAATGCTACCAACAATAATAATACAAATCAAATGATAAATTATATTATGACAATACATGAATCATCTGTCATATTTTGGCAACAAGAACAAGACAAAAAACAAGAAGAAGACGACGACGATGATGATGACGTTGACAATAATGTAAAAAGAACAAAGAATGCAAAAAACAACAGCAAGATAAACAAAAAGAATAAAAAGAAAAAAGCAAAGAAAACAAATAAATGGAAATGTTTTAATATGTTTTCATTTCAACATATTAAAAATATATCTG
>JACLAC010020292.1_pt1 | contig 12943 bp, 4 predicted proteins | sample 8027881 | NCBI WGS metagenome assembly JACLAC01 (sample SAMN15725517, study PRJNA655200) | protist metagenome | isolation source: fluorescence activated cell sorting (FACS) single amplified genomes of... | place: Spain: Blaines Bay Microbial Observatory, Mediterranean Sea | collected 2016-01-19 | reverse complement strand
CTCTCTTGTGACCGAACAGCTCAGCCTCGAACAAGGACTCAGGCAGAGCCCCGCAGTGCAAGGTAATCATGGGTTTATTCTTTCGTTTACTGTTGAGGTGAATGGCCCGGGCGATCAACTCCTTGCCGGTCCCCGTCTCCCCCTTGATCAGTACGGACGCATTGGAATCGGCGACCTGGGCGATAATGTCGAACACGGCCAGCATCTTTGGGTGGTTTCCCACGATCTCGCCGAAATCGTATTTGGAAAAAAAACCCTGTTCATGATCCTGCCTGAACCTTTTCAACTCGTCTCGTTCCAAGGCCACGTGAAAGGCACGCGCAGCCATATCACGAAATTCTTGCAGGAACTTACGCTCCTCCTCCGTAAATGGCTGTTCACCTTCCGGTTTCTCCAAGTAGATGGCCGCATAGACCTCGTTTAGGTAGCAGAGCGGCGCCACCATGACCGAGACACTACCCATCTCCTGGATGCTCTCAACACCTTCGTATTGAGGGTCTCCGGATATATCCATGCAGAACAACATTTCCTTGGTCTGGATTACCTTGCGTACCAGGCTCCGGCTAAAATGCCGTTTGCGTTTTGAAACTCGGGCGCTCTCGAAGCGAATCTGGTACTTGTCCGTGAACTTCCCATTCTCACGGACAACGATGAAGCCTTTCTCCGCGTGGGTTACCTTCACCGCCCGGTTCAACAGCAGTATAGCGATTTTTTCATAATCCTGTTCCGCTTGAAGTGCTTTGGAGAGCTCATAAAGATCTTTATAATATTTCATGCGGCCTGCTCCGGAAAAAGAGGGGGATTGTTCGGTTTTGGGTAACAACCGGAAGGTGTCTTCCAAGATTCGGATACATGACTCGGAAGGTTGGGACCTTACTCGCCAAGTTCTTTCCATCCTTGTTAAATATGGAGTTTAAAGGATTTTTGGCTTGGTTGTGTAAATAATTTGTTGTGCAAACACAAGACTCTCACTGTTTTCTCCTTTTTCGTAAAGGACATGCTTCTCATCGACGATAACTAAAATAGCATTAGGCTCCAGACGTAATCTTGCTCCAAACACATCAAATAGGATTCAACAAATGCTCACCCTAGACGGATATCAAATTGGGAAGTTACTCCACCGGGGACGGTTTACCCGGATTTACCAGGCGGATCGGAAGAGGGATGGCCTGGCCGTGATACTGAAGTGCCTGGAAAAGCCCACCTCGATCAAGGTGGCCAAGCTCATTCGAGAATACGAGCTGGGCCGTTTCCTGTGTTCGGAGCACATCCTTTATTACCATGGTTTGGAAGAGAGCGAGAATGGTCCGGTAATCGTCATGGAGGACCTGAACGGAAGGCCGTTGACCAGGCTAATCGATAACGGCCACCTGGTCCTCACTCAATTCCTTGACATTGCCATCAAGCTCGCCTCCATCATGGGAGAGGTCCACAAAAAGAATGTCATTCACAAGGATATCAAGCCGGACAACTTTCTCATGAACCAGGAAAACGGTGTGATCAAGGTCATTGATTTCGGTATTGCCTGCTTGCTCCCATCGGAACGGGCAACGCTCAAGGTGCCCGAGATTCTCGAGGGTACCATCGGTTACATGTCACCGGAACAAAGAGGCATCACCCACCTGGCAATCGATTACCGTACCGATTTCTATTCCTTGGGTGCTACTCTTCTCCATTTGCTCACGGGATCACCACCCAACCGGAACAGCGATTCCCTCGACACCCTGAATACCTCCTTTGATCTGGATCCGGTGCCCGAAAAAAAGGTCCTCACATCGGCAATGAGATCGGATATCCCCAAAATGCTGCTCCATATTATAAGGAAATGCATGGCCGAAAACCCTGACGATCGTTATCGAACGGCCTACGGGATTCAGGCTGACCTGGAACGTGTATTTTCCGAATGGAAAGAAAAGGAAGTTATTCGTTCCTTCAAGCTCGGCCAACAGGATCTTTCCCAACGGCTTCAGGTCCCCCAGAAGCTTTATGGTCGTGAATACGAGACCAGTAGGATCATGGCCGCTTTCAAGCGGATCCGCAGCCGCGAAGGATGTTATATGGTTCTGGTTTCAGGAGAGGCGGGGATAGGGAAGTCCTCGGCTATTCACGAGGTCCAGAAATCCGTAGTGATGGGGCAGGGCTATTTCGTTTCCGCCAAATGCGGTCCATTCAAAATGGAAAGCCCCTACGATCCGTTTATCTCCGTGGGCAAGGCCCTGATCAACCAGGTACTGAGCGAACCGGAATTCAAGATTGCCCAATGGAAGAAGGAGCTTTTGAGGGCTTTGGGCTCCAACGGCAAGCTCCTTTCCGACCTGATACCGGAGGTAAAGGGCTTGATGGGCTCCCTGCCCGAACCATCCGCGGTTACTCCCGAGGATTCCCAGCTCCGGTTCCAACGTATCTACCGGAAGTTCCTCGGCGTTTTTGCTCGAAAAAAACACCCGCTCATAATCTTCTTAGACGATCTTCACTGGGCCGATGACGCATCTTTGGCCCTGATGGAATACCTGCTCACCTATGGCGGCAACCAGTCCCTACTCCTTTTGGGCACCTATCGATATGACGGCGGTAAGGGTGTTCACATGCTTACCAGCCTGGTCAACCGGCTGGGTACCTATGGGGATTTATTCGAAACACTCTCCATTTCTCCTCTCGGCCCCGACCATACCGCCCAACTCATTTCCGAGACTCTCGGCTGTAGCCAAAAGCGGGCCGCACCCCTGGCCCGGCTGGTCCAGGAAAAGACGGACGGGAACCCTTTTTACCTCATCCAGTTGCTCAAATACCTGCACCAAAAGGGTCTTCTCTACTGCAATCTCAAGGCTGGAGCCTGGAACTGGTCGGTCCGAAAAATCAGGGTTGCCGGCCTGCCCTTGAGTATCATCGAGTTGCTTACCGAAAGTATTCTGGCCCTACCTTCCGCAACCCTGGATTTAATCAAACAGGCTGCCTGTATCGGTCACCGCTTCGATTTAAAGACCCTCATGATGGTGAGCGGCCGTCAGGGGCGTGATATTGCCGATCAACTCATGCCCGCCATGAAACAGGGCTGGATTCAGCCCGATGATGAGGCTTACAAGTACCTGGTCGGGATCCGTCAGGATGAGCGACGGGCACCCGAGCGCCTGATCACCTATTCCTTCATGCACGGTTATGTGCAACGGGCAGCCTATGTATTACTCAAGAGCAAGGAGGCCCGGTACTTTCACTATGCTGTTGGACGACATTTCTTTTCCTCCATCGATCGGACCCGGACCGACAGTTATGTAATGGAAATCGTCGAGCACCTCCACAAGGCCGAAATCACGGATTCAAAGGAAGGTCTGATGCTGGCCGAATGGTACCTCTGTGCGGGGATCAGGGCCGGTTCTACCGCTGGTTTTACCCTAGCCCTCGGTTATTTCCAGATGGGTTGGCAGTACCTGGCCGAAAATGCTTGGGATGATCATTACGAATTGGCTCTCCGCCTTCGTCTCGGTGCCGCCGAAATGGCCTTTTTCGACGGCCAGTATGAACTCATGAACATCCTATGTGAATCCGTTGAAGGGCATGTCCGTCACACCCTGGACCTCATCAAGATATTCCAACTTCGCGCCCAGTACTTTGCCGCACAACAACGTTTCAAGGAGACCTTGACAACCGTCGAAAACGCACTTTCCCTCCTCAGTACCGCTATTCCCCGGGTGAAAAGCCGGGCCACCGTTCGCACCGAATTTTTCAAAATCCTGGAGGAGGCCGGTGGCGTTGACGGGTTGGCTAATCTCCCCATCATGGGGGACCCCGAAGTGCTCGCCATCATGCAACTTCTCGTTTGTGCCATTCCTTCTGCCTATTTTTCGGCACCCCGGCTCTTCCCCGCCATAACCCTCGAGATGGCACGTCTCTCCGTGCAGTACGGAAATGCTCCCGAGTCCTGTTATGCCTATGGCTGCCAGGCCCTGCTCATGAATGATACCGAACTCAGTTTCCAGTTGGGCTCTCTCTCTATCGCCCTTTTGGAAAAATACGATGTCCGCCGGATTCGTCCACAGATTTATTACCATTATTGTTGCTTTCTCCAGCATCGCAGAGAACATCTCAACAAAGTCCTGCTGCTCTTGAGAAAGGGTATTATTTCCGGATTCGAGGTCCGAGAGTACGAGTATGCCGCACGCAGTGAGGTCGAATACGCCGATATTCTCCTTTTCAAGGGGACCAACCTGAAAACCGTGGTCAAGCGCATCAAACGTTTTATGGCCATGACCTCCCAGGTCGGCCAGGAGCATTCCCTCTTCATCCTGAATAATCTCCGGTATATTGCGGAGGAGTTGGCCCGGCCCATGAATGAATACGGCGCCAGGCATGAACTTCACTATGATCGGGTTTTGCCCAAATTGCAGGCTCAGGAATTCCATGAGGGTATTTTCTATTCAGGTTTGGCCGGGCTGGTCCTACATTATTTTCGCGGCGAATATGACCAGGCCCTCGAGGCCATGGCAATCGCCGAACCCTGGCTACAGACGGTTGCCGGGAAAATGATTCTTGCCGAATACCACTTTTATGTCGCCCTTAGCCTTATAGCCAAATGTGGCCGTTCAGGTGATAACTCCGAATACCTTCAACGCCTGGACTTGCACCAAGCTTATCTCGAGGAGTTGGCCGAGAGCGCACCCATCAACCGCCTCCACCAGTTCCAACTCATCCTTGCCGAACGGGCACGTGTCCTCGGCCACCATTGGGAGGCACTGGAATTCTATGATCGGGCCGTAAATCATGCCCACCGTCACGGTTTTCTCTTGACCGATGCCCTGGCTTGCGAGTTGGCCGGCAATTTCCTGAACAACCAGGGCCTGAGAAAATGTGCCCAACCCTATTTGCGCCAGGCCTGGTTCGCTTATCGTGAATTGAGTCTCCGGATCCGCCTCAATCCTTTGGAAATTAAATACGAAATGCTTTTCGGCGCACTTCCGGCCGAGGATTCCCCTGACCCCACCCCGACTCATCACGAATATTCCGGGCTTTGGTCCTCTTCCGAGCTTGGTACGCTACCCGGTCTGTACCTTTTTGGCCATTTGGAAGGCGCCCAATGAGTATCTCAGGTCGATACCGGCCTTGATGAGCCTGCCTGCCACAGGTTCTTCCCCGTCCGACCACGAAAGCATCTGCTAAACACTCCGATCAGGAAATCCCTGCTCTTCCATCCACAGTCCGGTTATACCGGATGGATTTTATATATCTCGATTTAAAGGTGTTACGAAGTCTGTTTGATCATGTCGCCTTTGCTGCATCAGGTGGAACCAAGATTGTGAACCATCGGGAGCCCTTTGTTTTTGATGGCCGGTTCTGGAAAATGTTTTACCGGAGGATGGATTCAGACGGCTGGAACGATTCCTGAAAAGCGTATCTGCCGACCATACAAAGGATACGCAAGGCGTCTATCCACTAAAATACTGAGACGAAGCACTTTACATAGCCGAGTATTTTACCTTAGTATCTGCGGCAGATACAGTGTGTTCGATGTCACTTAACCCAGAAATCTGATTAAAATCAATGGATTCAATGCATTGGACGGCCTCCGCTCATTTGAATAAGTTGGCACTGGCCTTGCTCTGTTAGTGGGGGCAAGCGGTGGAGAAACAATTTTATGGAGGGTGTCATGAAAAAGAGAACTCAAATTCAAATATTGGTATTCACAGTTTTATTTGTATTATTTTCAATTACAGCGCAGAGTTTTGCCGGCGGCCCCTCCTTTGGAGATACTTCTATTACCACCGGCCAACCGGACCCCGGTGATATTGAGCCCGGCGATGATGGCATGACTCCCGGCCAACCGGATCCTGGTGATATCGAGCCTGGCGGTGGTGGCATGACTTCCGGCCAACCGGATCCTGGGGACATTGAACCCGGCGACGATAGCATGGCTCCTGGCCAACCGGATCCTGGGGACATAAACCCTGGTGGTGGTACTCAGCCGAAAACCAATATTTTAGACAGACTCATGGGTGTTTGGGCTTCTCTTTTCAAATTCTACGACAACCTGTAATAGAGTTCAATTTTTAGAGGATTCAAACTCGGACTTGCCAACCCAAGACAGGGCGCGAGCTTGAAGCCGAAAATTGGAGTTGTCGCCCGATTCCTACCTGCAATTCATCCATTTAGAGCGGCAACTCTGTTACTTCTTCGAAGCGGCCCAAAGCCGCTTTTTTTTTTCTGCCGGGATATATCGGGACGCCAAGTCCGGGGGCAGACCTCCAGTGGCGCACAATCCGGGAGGGGAATCCCAATCTCCCTGACGTGACCTTCCTCACATTAATGCCCTTTTATCTCAAGTCTAAGTGTCCTTTGCCCGAAAGAATAGGGTGTGACCGGCCTCTGAAGCCAACTGATCCCGTTCTAACGGTCTTGGCCTGAGGCAGGGATCCATGATGAACATAATAATTCAGTCAACCTGTAGATGGTGAAGTGTTGCCGGAGAAGGCCCAAAAGGCGGAGACAGGTTGGCTGGATGCTTTTTCATTAACTAGTGCTTATCCCGAAACAGGTGTTTTTCGAATTCAGAGGGCCGCTTGGCGGCCCCTTGCCCCGAAGGGGCAAAACAAAACAGCCCAGGGCATCGCCCTGGGTTTAAGTAGGTTATACCATATTGCCCTGAAAGGGCAACACAAAAACCGGCCGTTCGAAATGAGGGGCGATCCTAAAATTCTCGCCTTTCTGGATGGCCACTAATTAGTGGTAACTATTGGCCATCCTGACCTTTCAATATTTTTACGACGATTGCTCCATTCCGTGGTAAAATTTACTCGTCACTTAGGGCCTTTATTTCATAACCAGCAACGGGAGCCAGCCATTTGTCAGTATTTTACCTGCTTCAGAACCTCGGGAAAAGAGGTCACGTGAAGGTAAAACCCTGGGGGACTCTGCTCACACTTCTTTGTTGCACCGGGCTTTTCTCCCAAAACGGGAAAATTCGCTTCAACCAAATACCTCCTCCTAAGTTATCTCAGAACGCCGTGTTCTGTGTTTTACAGGACCCACAAGGGTTTATGTGGTTTGGAACCCAAGATGGCCTTAACCGTTATGATGGCTACCAAGTTAAAGTATTTAAAAATGATCCTGAAGAACCCAACTCTATTTCTGATAATTACATCAGATCTCTCCTAATAGACAGTAAAGGTATGCTTTGGGTTGGAACCATGCATGGTGGACTAAACAAATACGACAAACAACATGAAAAATTTTCTCACTACAAACATGATCCCGACGATCCTTCTTCATTGAGCTCTAATAGTATTTGGACTTTATATGAGGATCACAAGGGAATCCTTTGGATAGGTTCCCATGGAGGGGGGCTAAATAGCTTTGACCCAAAAACAAATGAATTTACCCGCTACCCTTATGAAAGAACCAATCCCGCTGATAAAGATTTCGTCAATGTATGGGCCATTGTTGAGGACCAGGCTGGGGTTTTATGGGTCGGTTCATTCGGTGGAGGTCTAAAAAGCCTGGATCGTGAAAGCAAAAAGTTCACATCGCATCAACTTCAAGAAGATCATGCGGGCGGAAAATCAAATAGCTATATACGGTACCTTCTCAAGGATGAATCTGGGCATATCTTGGTGGGTACACAAAGTGGAATTTATAGACATAAGAGCATGAATAAGTTTGAATCTTTGAATAATAACCCAGAAAGAAAAATGGTGGTTCAAACCATCTACATGGAAAAGAGTGGGTCTATTTGGGTCGGGACCGCTAAAGGTCTAAACAGGCTTAATCCCAAAACCATGCAGTTTTCTCATTTCGAACATGAGGAAAATAACCCTTATAGTTTGAGTGGGAGTAATATCAATAGTCTCTTTGTAGATCAATCGGGAATCCTTTGGATAGGAACCCGTCTTAACGGTTTGAGTACAGTGGGCTTTAATGAACGTGCTCCAATTCAAGAAGCAGGCACAGTCGTGTCCGGAAGCCGTTTTGCTCATTATAATCATGACCCATCAGATCCCAGTACATTGAGTCATAATTATGTCAACTCTATTTGTGAAGATAATGTGGGAAATATCTGGATTGGTACAGCGGATGGTTTGAACCGATGGGACAGAACCGGTTCTTTTGACCGAAGAGTCGGTTTTACTCGCTTTCACTCCGATGCTGATGTGTCCACAAGTCTTTCAAGCAGTGTTGTCAATGCAGTATTTGTTGATCGTGACAACACACTTTGGGTGGGCACCATGGATGGCCTTGATCGGTCAGTTCAAGGTAATTTGCAAAATGGTGAATTCACTCATTACCAAAATAACAAGAACAACTCCCAAAGTTTGAGCCATAATAGCGTGACAGCCCTAGTGGAAGACCGGGCCGGGAGCCTTTGGGTAGGAACCTTCGGTGGGGGATTGAACCGCTTGGACCGGGGTGAAGATTACGCTTCCGGACGGTTTACCCGCTTTCAGCACGACCCGGCAAACCCTTATGGATTAAGCCATAACGAAATTCTTTTTATTCATGAGGATCGGGAGTGGTCCCTTTGGATCGGTACCTTTGGGGGAGGTTTGAACCAGTACGTTCCCGAAGAGGGACGTTTCATTCACTACAAACAGGACCCCTCCAATCCGGAGAGCCTGAATCACAACTCGGTGCTGGCCATCTACGAGGACCAGGCGGCCCATATCTGGGTGGGCACCACCGTAGGCTTGAGCCGGCTGAAGGAACGGTCGGGACCGGATGCGCCCGGGGGCCGGTTCGTCTCCTACCGTGAAGAGACCGGTCCCGGCAAAACTGTGTACGGTATCCTGGGTGATGACCAGGGGTTTCTCTGGTTGAGCACCAGCGATGGGCTGAGCAAGTTCAATCCCCGGGATGAAACCTTCAAGAACTACGAGGTGCGCGACGGCTTACAGGCCGACGAATTCAATTCCGGCGCCTATTACCGGAGCCGCAGCGGCGAGATGTTCTTCGGCGGAGTCAACGGTTTCAACGTATTCAACCCCGCCAATATCCGGGACGATCCCTTCGTTCCCAGCGTCGTCCTTACCGAATTCCTCATCTTCAATAAACCGGTCCCTCTCCGGAGACAGAATCCCGAATCCCCGCTGGAAAAGACGATCGGGGAAACCGAAAAAATCAGACTCTCCTACCGGGACTCAGTCCTCTCATTCCGTTTTGCCGCCCTCCACTACGCGGTCCCCCAAAAGAACTTGTACGCCTATAAGCTGGAGGGATTTAACGAGGAGTGGATCAACACGGATGCGGACAACCGCCTGGCCACCTTTACCAACCTCGATGCCGGTGACTACGTTTTTCGGGTAAAAGGAAGTAACAAGGACGGTGTCTGGAATGAGGAGGGAGTGGCGCTCCGGATTCGAGTGGACCCGCCGCCCTGGAAGACCTGGTGGGCCTACAGCCTCTATATCCTGGCCCTGGCTGCCGTGGTTCTGGGTTATATCCGATTCCAACAAAAACAACTGGCCCAGGAGCGAGCTGTCGTAAACCGGTTACGGGAACTCGATCGCCTGAAGGACGAGTTTCTGGCCAATACCTCCCACGAGTTGCGAACCCCCCTCAACGGGATCATCGGACTCGCTGAATCCCTGGTGGCCGGTGCGGCCGGACCCCTTGGAAAAGCGGTGGCCGAAGATTTGTCCCTGGTCGTGACCAGCGGCAAGAGACTGGCTCACCTTGTCAATTCCCTGTTGGATTTCTCCAAATTGAAACACCACGGCATGGAACTGAGGCGGAGAGCGGTGGATCTCTTCAACCTGACCGAAGTGGTCCTGACCTTATCGAAACCCCTGGTGGGCAATAAGAACCTGAGGCTTTACAACGAGATCAAAAAGAATCTGCCCCCCGTTGATGTTGATGAGGACCGTGTCCAGCAGATTCTCTACAATTTGGTCGGCAATGCGGTCAAATTCACAGAGACAGGCTCGGTTCGGGTTCGTGCCGAGCGGCGCAAGAAGGAAGTCATCGTCAGCGTCATCGATACGGGGATCGGCATTCGTAAGGCGGACCTGGGCCGTATTTTCAGGTCCTTCGAACAGGTGGAGGGTCACGATTCCCGCCGCTACTCGGGGACCGGGATCGGGCTCGCACTCTCCCGCCAACTGGTGCTGCTCCATGGGGGCCAGATCCAAGTGGAATCAACACCGGGAGTGGGTTCTACCTTCACATTTACCCTTCCGTTATCCACCAAATCCAAGCCGGATCCCCACCACTATCCGGAACCGGTGGCCAAGGTGCGTTTACAACATGCCTTCGCCATGGAGCAAAATTCCCCCATTTTGGAAACGGACCCGATCCCGGAACCACAGAAACCCAGGCTCCCTGAAAACGCTCCCTTGGGAGAGGCACTGAATCCCAATGCCTTCCGAATCCTGGTGGTGGATGACGAACCGGTCAATTGCAGAGTACTCACCAACTACCTCTCCTTGGAACATTACAACGTATTTAGGGCTGAAAGCGGTCCCGAGGCGCTTTTGCTCATTGAAGACGGCAAGCCCTTCGACCTGGTCTTGCTCGATATCATGATGCCGCGCATGTCCGGGTATGAGGTCTGTATCAAACTTCGCGAGTTTTATTCCGTGCATGAACTGCCCGTTATCTTCCTCACCGCCAAGGATCAGGTGACTGACCTTGTCGAGGGTTTTGCCATGGGCGCAAATGATTTCCTTACCAAACCTGTTTCCAAAAATGAGCTCCTCTCCCGAGTCAAAACCCACCTCCAGTTGCTGGACATCAACCGTAACCTGGAAGAAAAGGTGGAAGCACGGGCCATGGAGATCAAGGAGAAAAACGAGGAGATCCTCATGACCCAACAACAAATGGCCATGCAGGAGAAACTGGCGTCCCTGGGAACCCTTACCGCTGGTGTCGCTCATGAAATCAACAACCCCACCAATTTCGCCCACGTCAGTGCTCAGAACCTGGAGGTAGATCTCAACAGGTTCAAGGGATTCCTACTCGAACTGGCCGGTGATGAGGCGGGCAGGGAATTATTGGTAACTTTCGAGAAGCGGTTCAATAATCTGTTCGGCCACCTGAGTACGGTGATGGAAGGAACCAATCGGATCAAGCAGATCGTCCGGGATTTGCGCATGTTCTCGCGCTTGGACGAGAGTGAGCGGAAGAAAATCAAGATCGGGGATAACCTGTTGTCCACGATCAACCTGGTACGCACCAAATATCGGGAAACTGCCGAATTCATTTGCGATTTAGAGGCAAATCCAGAGCTGGAATGTTGGCCGGCCCAGCTCAACCAGGTGTTCATGAACCTCATTGTCAACGCCTGCCAGGCCATTCAGAGCAAGAACGAACAAGAACAAAAACAAGAACCGGGCAGGCTGCATATCACCACTGATGAGCAAAAACCTTGGGTTGTCATCCGCTTTTGCGATACTGGGTGTGGTATTCCGGAGGCAGTCCGGGATAAAATATTTGAACCCTTCTATACCACCAAGGAGGTGGGGGAGGGCACGGGTCTGGGTCTTTCCATTTCTTACGGTATTATCAAGAAGCATGAAGGGAAGATCAAAGTGGACTCGGTGGTTGGTGAGGGCACGGTTTTTACCCTGTACCTGCCGCTCGAGAAGGACGGACCCCAGGAGGAGCGGAATGAGTATTTTCAACCAGAAGAAACTGGAAGACCTCAATTCCCCGGAAGAGGTTGAAAAACAACACACGGTGATGATCGTGGATGATGAGGAAGCCAATATCAGGGTCCTTACCTCGATGTTGGAGGAGACCTATCACATCATGGCGGCACGAGACGGCCAGGAAGCCCTTGATGTGATCAAGTCCATGGCAGAACCGGAAAAAATCAGCCTCATCATCAGCGATCAGCGCATGCCGCGGCTCACGGGTGTGGAGCTTTTTGAGAAGATTACCCCCATACTTCCCAACACCATCCGCATTATCGTCACCGGTTTTGTGGATGTGGACGTGATTATAGATTCCATCAACAAGGGTAATATCTATCGTTTTATCCTCAAACCCTTCGACCGGCGCGATCTGCTTCTCACTGTCAGGCGCGCCATCGAGGTGGCCGAACTCCAGGGGAAGGTAGATGAGTACGTCAAGACCTTGGAAAAAAAGGTCAGGGAACGGACCCTGATGTTAGAGGAAAAGAACGAGGCCCTGGAAGTGGCCTACAAGACACTGGAGGAACTCAGCCTCACCGATCCGCTGACGGGCCTGAAGAATCGTCGTTTCCTCTTCAAACATCTCGATTCCGATATCGCCATCTCCCGGCGTGATTACGAGAACTGGATACGAGGCAACTCCAAATTGCGGCCCTCCGTCTCCGATCTAATCTTTTTCATGGTGGATATGGATCACTTCAAGGCAGTCAACGACAATTACGGTCATACCGCCGGCGACGAGGTCCTGGTCCAGATACGTCAGTTATTGGGCCAGATCTTCCGGGAATCGGATTTTCTGGTGCGCTGGGGTGGTGAAGAGTTCCTGGTCGTGGCCCGCTTTATCCAGCGTAACGATGCCCCACTCCTTGCCGAACGGATTCGCAAATTAGTTGCCGAAAACGTGTTCCGGGTGGGAGACGGCCAGGAAATCCAAAAAACCTGTTCGGTGGGATTTGCCTGTTATCCCTTCATCCCTTCCCATCCCACCCTGCTGAGCTGGCCCCAGGTAGTGGATCTGGCAGACCTGGCCCTGTTCGCGGGCAAGAGATCCGGACGCAATACCTGGGTCGGCATTTTCGGTTCGGACTCGGCCCGGCCTGAAATGTTGTTCAAGCGGATCCTGAGGAATCCGGAAAAAGAAATCACAGCGGGTGAAATCAAGGCAAGAAGCTCGCTTTCCAAGGATTCACACCTGATCTGGACCCCAGAGGTCTAGGATCCACTTGGTTTAGTGACCATCCCGAAACAGGTGTCTTTCGAATTCAGAGGGCCGCGGGGCGGCCCCTTGCCCCAACGGGGCAAAACAAAATAGCCCAGGGCAACGCCCTGGG